>OJRV01000013.1_pt1 | contig 216424 bp, 173 predicted proteins | sample 1599241 | NCBI WGS metagenome assembly OJRV01 (sample SAMN04168656, study PRJEB22393) | human gut metagenome | biome: human gut microbiome; feature: stool | host: Homo sapiens | collected 2014-03-17 | reverse complement strand
CCTCTTATAAGATCTCACGAATCATAGTCAAGAGACTTTGGTTTGCAAAATCTTCACGTAAAAAATCCAGTCGTTAAGGTTCTATTTTCATATGTTAAGACTTTTCTATCTGCAAGATTACCTTTATTCCCCAATTACACAACTTTTTTTGAAATATTTTAATGATTTATGCCACAAAACATATTTTAATAGAAATTTTGGTGCGGTTGCCCTGGTTATAAAGTCTATATAGTTTAAAAATGAGAATAATTCATATTTTTGTACTTCATGTTTTTAAATAGGAAAAACAGCTGATTCATTAGTAAATGTTTATAAAGTCGATGGACTTTATGAACTAATTAACCGTAACAAGCTGCGCTGACGATATTTTCCGGTAAAATCAGAAAACGATCGGCCTCTCTTCGTGCTTGATAAGTGTCGGATCACGATCTTCCTGATCGGTGAAATCCTTCAGCTTCTCAATTGTGATGGGGTACATCTGCGACGGTAAAAAAAGTGCTCGCAGGTTCCTGCAATTCGATAACTTTCTAAACTCATCGAACGTACAATTTGAAAGTTGCAACGGTCAGGTTTATTTTCTGAATACCTGTGTGTCTTGCAACCTTAGAACCTCTGTAATTGAAAAAAGTTTGCTATGAAAGGACAGATTGCCGATAAACTGAACACAGAAGAACGATGCGAATTGAAAGACGAAGATTTCGGTATTCCCGAAACCCGCGAATTTCCAATGCCCGATGCGCCGCATGTCCGGGCAGCTGAAGCCTATTTCAGGTATGCTCCTGAAGATAAAAAAGAAGAGCTGGCACGCCGGATCTTGATGAAAGCCCGGAAATTCGGAGTAAATATTCAAAGTCCGACTATTCTCGAATGGGACCAAGAGAAAAGTGGAAGATGAGTACAAAAGAACAGTATTGGAAGTATTCCCTCATTACCATTATCCTGGTGATGGGAGTGGTGATCTTTTTCAAGGCTACTCCTTTTTTAGGCGGACTGCTGGGGGCAGCGACCATCTATATTCTGCTTCGCAATCAGATGCTCTATCTGATAGAAAAGAAACATATGAAAAAAAGCCTGATGGCTACCCTCATGTTAATCGAGACTATTCTGATTTTTCTGATTCCGATATCTCTGGTCGTCTGGCTTTTAATCAGTAAATTGCAGGCGATCAATCTCGATCCTAAAAGTTTGATGGAGCCCATCGGGCATGTTTCTAAGCTTGTTCAGGAAAAGACCGGATACGATGTTTTGAGTAAAGGGAATATCGGTGCTTTATTATCGGTACTGCCTAAAGTCGGCCAAATCTTGATGGGGAGTATCAGTAACTTTATTATCAACGTATTGGTATTGATATTGGTGTTATATTTTATGTTGGTGGGCGGACGGAAAATGGAGGACTATATTATCGATATTTTACCTTTCAACCAGAGGAATAAGCGGGATGTACTGCACGAATTTCATATGGTGGTAAAATCCAATGCTATCGGAGTACCTTTATTAGCCATCATTCAAGGGGGAATTGCCATGTTGGGGTATTATATTTTCGGTGCACCTGAAGTGATTCTGTGGGGAGTCGTGTCCTGTTTCGCTACGGTTATCCCGGTGATCGGCGTGGCTATCGTATGGATTCCGTTGGCTCTGTACATCGGAGCTACCGGACATTGGTGGACGGCTTTGGGTTTATCGGTCTATTGTATTGTAATCGTAGCGAATGTCGATAATCTGATCCGTTCGGTTTTGCAGCGGAAAATGGCGGATACACATCCCTTGATTACCATTTTCGGGGTGGTTATCGGCTTATCCTTATTTGGTTTTATGGGGATTATTTTCGGACCTTTGTTGCTTTCTATCTTTGTCTTATGTGTTCAGATTTTTAAGGCCGAATATCTCGAAGAGCCTCAAGGTCAGAAACGTTTGACCGGTCGTACCGGAGGCCGGACTTAGTCTGCCGCTAAATACTTTTGACTAATTATGTTGACTTTTGGGAACGTACACCCCTTGTATTATAAAATGTAATCTGAAAAATCAGTGTGTTACGACTAAATGAAAGCACAAGTGCAAATTCTTTTTTGTTCCTCCTATTTTTCTCACACCTTTCTTGTTTTTTCATTCGATCGAAAAACTAAAAATCGCCTGTTTTTTTCGGTCAAAATGGCTATATCTACTCCGATAGGGTAGGCTGGCTTCTCATTCAATAAAGCTTTCCTTTTCCTTCCTTTGTATACCTACTTTTTTTATTAAAACAATAATAAGGAATAGATCCACTCGCTCGGCAAAGCGTTCCCGAAGGTGACGCATACCGTTCTTTAACAACGTCTTCACTGTATTTATAGATATACCCAGATAGTCTGCAACCTCCTGATATTTCATCTCCCGAAAAAATACACCTTGAATAATTTCTCGGGTCTGTTCAGGCATTTCCTCAATTGCAGTTCCCACTTCTTGGATCAACGTGTCATTCCACATCATCATTTCCTCCTCTGCGACATCCTCCCGGAACAAATCTAAGCGGTCTCGCAACACATCTTTCTTTTTCAGCCGGTTCAGACAGTTATTTTTTACCGATCGGAACAGGTAAGTCTTCGTTACTTCATTCTGGATTTTCTGGTATGTATCGTCTTTCCAGAAGTTAATAAACACTTCCTGAATCGCATCCTCCGCTTCTTCCTCCGAGACCAAAAAACTAAGAGCATACAGGTACATCGGTTTCGAGTATTCTTTATAAATATGCTCGAATCTTTCCTTTTTTCCTGCTCTATTTTTCGTTTTTTCCATCTTTGATCGCCACATCGCAGACAAAATTACAAATTTATTTGGGTATTTATATACATCTTTATTCCAAATTCCAGTGGTAGGATTAGCGGCGGGGCGATTTTGTATGAATCGGTTATGTGAGTCGAATACCATGTAAACCGGGTTTCAGTTATTTTCTGTGAAAAAAAATTTTTTTTGATTCACCCGATTTTCTTTTTTGTTTTCTATATATAAAAGATAGTGAATTATGGAAACATGGAATGAAACAGATGAGTGGGCTGACCGATATGTGCGGGGAGATCTTTCCGGAGAAGATCGGGTTGCACTGATAAAGTGGTTAGAGGCTTCGCCGGAACACCTCAGGCAGTTCCGAAAGATACTTCAAACGGAAATGCGGGTATCGGCTGCGGGAAAATGGCGGCGGTTAGACCGGACACAGGAACGGGTGTGGGAACGTATTACTCCGGCCCTTGTGAATCGTAAGGAACGGTTGTATTTGTGGGGGATGCGTATAGTGGCTATAATTATCGTTTTGATAGGAGTATTTTTTGCATGGCAAATCCGACAGGCGCCGACAGAAAAGTTTATTCCGGTTGCGGAAGTAGTAAAGATAGAGTCCGGTTCGCCGAAGGCCATTCTGGTGATGAATGCGGGGGAACCGATTGAATTGAAGGAGGGAGAAAGTCGCCAGGTAGCGGATGTCTTTGGAGTTAAGGTAATTCAGGATTCAACGGGTGGCTTGCGGTTTGAAGATAGAGAAGGAGCAGAAGAAGAAATAGGGAAAAGTTCGGTTATCGTACCTGAAAAAGGAGAGTATTTCGTCATATTGAGCGACGGTACGAAAGTCTGGATAAATTCGGATTCGGAATTGGAATTCCCGAATCGGTTCGGCGAGGATATCCGTGAAGTAAAATTAAAGGGAGAAGCCTATTTCGAGGTGACTTCTGATTCGCGGAAACCGTTTTACGTGTTGGCGGGAGAAACAAAAGTACACGTATTGGGAACGGCATTCAACGTGTCGGCTTATCGGGAAGACCGACAAACAGAGGTCGCTTTATTACGGGGAAAGGTGAGTTTTGATGTAAAGGATAAAGTTTATGTACTTGTTCCCGGGGAGATTGCGACTTTAAATCGGGAAAGTGGAGAAACGATTGTCCGGAAAGGCGATGTGGCGGCGATAGTGGATTGGAAGGCGGGACGATTTAACTTTGAAGACATGTCTTTGGAGGAGTTGACTGTGAAGTTGTCCCGTTGGTATGGAGTGACGTTTGTTTTTAGTGATGAAGCAGTCAAAAAATTGCGTTTCTCTGGTGCTATGACGAAGTATAGGACATTGGATTATGTGCTGGATATGATTTCTAAAACAACCGATGTGACATTTAGTTTGAAAGAAAACAGAGTGACAGTTTCTTCGAAGAAATAGACTCATGTGACAACAAATAAAAAATCCCGGATAGTGGTGACGCACGATCCGAGATAGGAGTTCGTTAACTAATATTAACTTATTTACAAAGGTATGAAAAAAAAGCGAATGAGGTGGCTCTTTGTACGTAATTTTGGGCTACGAAGATTTTTAAAGCTTATCAAGTTAAGCGTGTTTTTATTATTGGTTAGTATGCATCTGGCAGTCGCGGATGTAGGGGCTCAGGCTAAAATTACTATCGGGGCAGGAACTGTAACTTATTGGGAATTGTTTAATCAGATCAAGAAACAGACCGGTTTAACGGTGGTATATAGTAATAATGAACTGGATAAGCACAGGACTGTCGAGGCTGGATTTATAGAGTCGGATTTGAGAACCGTATTGGATAAAATTTTAACAGGGACTCGATTGACTTACGAGATTATGGATGAATTCATTGTGTTGAAAGTAGTTCCGGAAGAAAAAAAGAATGTCTTGAATATTGTCGGTCAGGTGACTGATAAGAATAAAGTGCCTCTTCCGGGGGTAACGGTAATTGTAAAGGGATCGAACTTAGGTACGGCAACGGACCAGGAGGGACGATACCGGTTAAATATACCGGAGATTAAAAATCTGTCTTTACTGTTTTCTTTCATCGGGATGAAAACCCGCGAAGTGGTGTATACGGGCAAAGATACGATAAACGTGGTCATGGAGGAGGAAGTGGCAGCCATGGATGAAGTGGTTGTGACAGGTATTTATGAAAGAAAAAGGAGCGATTTCACTGGATCTGCTTCTACGTTTACGGCTGAAAAATTGAAAGAAGTGGGAAACCAAAACATTCTGCAAAGTTTGAAAAGTCTTGATCCTGCATTTGCGATTGTCGAGAGTAATGAATGGGGCTCAGACCCCAACCGGTTGCCTGACATCGAAATCCGGGGCAAAACAAGCATCATCGGGATGAAAGAGGAATTGGAAGCCGATCCCAACCAACCGCTGTTCATTTTAGATGGTTTCGAAACTACCCTTCAGACGATTATAGATTTAGACATGGACCGGGTAGCTTCTATTACCATTCTGAAAGATGCCGCTTCAACGGCGATTTACGGTTCCAAAGCTGCGAACGGCGTAGTTGTGGTTGAAACGAAAACGCCGGCTCAGGGAAAATTGCGGGTAACCTATTCGGGTAATTTCAATTTTCAATTGCCGGATCTTTCCAGTTATAACCTGATGAATGCCCAAGAAAAAGTGGCGTTTGAGGAATACGCTGGCCGTTACAAAGTCAGTGCCTGGGGAGGGACTTTCGCAGGAGGAGAGCAACTCCAGCAACTGCATAACGACCACCTGCGTTCAGTTGCGCGTGGGGTGGATACTTACTGGTTATCGGAACCGTTGCAGATGGGTTTCAACCACCGTCACAACCTATATGCAGAGGGTGGGGATGAACACATGCGTTACGGTTTTGGTTTAAGTTATAATGGCGTGACCGGTGTGATGAAGGATTCGAAGAAAAATCTGTTCAGTGGTAATCTGGACTTGTTGTATCGTAAAGGAAAACTGCAATTCAGCAATAAACTGACGGTGAATCTTTCCAATTCAGGAGATCCCGTGGTAAATTTCTCTACTTATGCTGCCGCCAATCCCTATTATGAAAAACGGGTGGATGGCCAGGTGGAAAAATGGCTGGAGTATGTGGAAGATTACATAGAAGCTCCTAATCCCCTGTGGAATGCCAGCCTGAACAGCCGTTCGCTTAAGCGGTCGTTAGGTATTACGGATAATTTTGCGGTTGAATATAATCCGTTTCAATCTTTGAAATTGAGGGGGCGGATAGGGATAACCAGAACCACCTCGGAGACGGATGACTTCATTTCGCCGGAGGATACGCGGTTTGAAGATACCGAGGAACTGAAGAAAGGATCTTTGACCTATTCCAATACCAAAAGTTTTAACTATGATGGAGAATTTTCCGCTATTTACGGAACGATATTCGCCGAAAGACACCGGTTGAATGTGGTGGGTGGTGCCAGTTTCTCTAATTCACAGTCAGAAAGAAACGGATATTCGGTTATTGGTTTTCCCAAAGGTGCGTACGATACGCCTGCATTCGCCAACAGTTATCCGGAGAACGGCAAGGCCTCTTACGGCGACTCCCAGTCGCGGTCGATGAGCGTGTATTTCAACGGAGGTTATGCCTACAATAGCAAATACTTGATGGATGTGACCTGGCGTATGAACGGTTCTTCCGTGTTCGGGAGCAACCATCGTTATATGAACACCTGGTCATTCGGTTTGGCGTGGAACCTGCACAACGAATCTTTCATTGCCGATCATACCGATCTGTTTCAGATGCTCAAAATCCGGGCCTCTATCGGTAATCCGGGAAACCAAAGTTTTGCATCCTATCAAAGCATCACGACGTACAATTTCAACAACCGCCAGCGGAACTATTTCGAGCAGGCCATCAACCTGTACGCTTTGGGTAACCCTGATCTGAAATGGCAGGTGACTCTGGACAGGAATATCGGAGTGGATGTGACGCTACTTCAGAATAGGGTGTCCTTCACATTGGATTATTACGACAAAAATACCGATCCGGTACTGGCATCCATCAGCGTGCCTGCTTCTGTCGGTGTAACTACTGTATTGACCAATATCGGCGAACAGCGTTCGAATGGCTTTAACGGTTCGGTGACGGTGTCTCCCATCTATCGTCCGAGCGAAAGAATCATTTGGTCGTTGCGGTATAACTTCCGTACACAGAAGTCTAAATATGACAACATCGGCAATTCTTTGGACAAATTCAACGAGGAGGGGCAAAACACTAATCTGAAGCGTTATTATGATGGAGCCAGTCCCGATGATTTGTGGGCCGTACGTTCTGCCGGTATCGATCCCGCTACGGGACAGGAGATTTTCATCAAGAAAGACGGTTCGTATACATACGATTTCAGTTTTTCGGATGAGGTGAAAGTGGGAACAGATCGTCCGAAAATAGAGGGCGTTTTCGGTAGTTCGTTTACTTATAAGGGATTCAGCGTAAATTTCGATTTCAGATACCGGTGCGGCGGACAGATGTTTAACAGTTCGTTGTTCAACAAAGTGGAAAATATCACTTCTGCCGGATTGAACAACAATCAGGATAAACGGGCTTTTTATGACCGTTGGAAGAATCCGGGAGACCGTGCTAAATACAAAGCCATCAACCTGACCGGTTCGACACAGATGTCGTCTCGTTTTGTGGAGGACGACAATACCTTGACCCTGGAATCTTTCCGGGTGGGCTATGAGTTCGATTCGGCTGCGATAGCAAAGTTCGGATTAAAGGCTTTGCGAGTGAATGCTTACATGAACGATGTATTCAAAATCTCCTCCATTAAGACGGAACGGGGTACGGAATATCCGTTCGCGAGGTCTTTCTCATTATCCGTTTCCGCATCATTTTAACCATTAATCGAATTATCATGAAACATATATTCAAACAAACAAGTAGTATTGTCGTCGGACTGCTGATGTGTACGGCCTGCAACAACTGGTTAGACATCCAACCGTCGGACCGTATTGCAGAAGACCGGGTATTTTCTCAGGTCAGTGGATTCTGGGGGGCATTGAACGGGGTATATACCGAATTGCTCAGTTCCAATCTTTATGGTGGTTTCCTGACTGTACAAGGCGTGGAGGTCATGGCACAACGTTATAATGTATCGCAAAATCAGGAAACGTTTTACAATCTGTCGCAGTACGCCTTTACACAAGAGCAGGTAAAACTCCGGTTGGAGAGCTATTGGAACGAAGCATATAAGCAGATCCTTGAATGTAATAATATTTTGGAAAATGCCGAAGTGCGTCATGGTGAAGTATTGAATGACAAACAATATAATTTAATCAGAGCGGAAGCTTTGGCATTGAGAGGATTTCTGCATTTCGATTTGTTGAGGATGTTCGGGCCGCTACCCACCCAGCTTGATTCAAAAGCTATCCCTTACAAAGAAACGATTTCCGTGTCCGCTCCCGGTATGCTGACAGGCAACGAGGTGATCGAAAAAGTACTGACGGATTTGGCAGAAGCGGAAAGTATCTTGAAAAATTGGGATCCGGCAGTGAGTGAAGGGATGCTGATGGCTGTCAATGATGATGACCACGATAATGATGGGAACACTTACCGTTTTCGCGGATTAAGGCTCAATTATTATGCAGTGGTGGCTTTGAAAGCCAGGGTTTATCTTTGGGCCGGCAACAAGACAGAGGCATTGAAATATGCTAAAATGATTATAGAAAATCCGGAAGCGGAAACTTTATATCCGGCGGTAACACGGGCTGCAGCTACCGACTACTCCAATCCGGACCGTTCGTTTTCATCGGAAGTGTTGTTCTCTCTGTTGAATGAAAACAAGGAAGATTTGTACAACACCTATTTCAACTCCTCTAATGCGAGTTCTTCCAATAAACTGATACCGGCGGCTCAGCGAGTACAGAACCTGTTCGGCGATGATGCGTTGAGTGACTATCGGTATAATTGGTGGGAAGCTTCCAATGGCATAGGAGAAACGAATCTGCTGATGAATGTGCGGTTGCGTAAAATTGCAGACACCGACCTGGTATACGGTAAGCTGATGCCGTTGATTCGCGTGAGCGAGATGTATCTGATTGCTGCTGAATGTGCCACGGAAGAGCAGACACAATACGATTACCTGAACGCACACCGTCTGAGAAGGGGTAATCAGGTGCAGGTGACGACAGGATTAGAGGGCGAATTGGCCAAAGAATACTCCAAAGAGTTTCTGTGTGAAGGACAGTTATGGTTCTACTATAAGCGTACAAACACTGCAAAAATTCAATCGGGTTCCTCCAATACCAACATCACAATGAGTAATGCTAAGTATGTTCCGAATTTGCCGGATAGTGAAATCAAATATAGAAATTAGAGTATCATGAAAAAACTATTATTTATTATCATTGGTTATTCCTTGCTGCTCGCTGGCTGTGGGGAAAACGAAGCGATCTACTATGAAGGAGAGTCGGATAGCACTTCGGGAATTTATTTTGCTTATTATACAAGTACTACCCGTGAGGGGGCTTCGGTTATTTACAATTATAGCGATACCACTCGCGATAACTCCTTGGCCTCCGTGGTGGGAGAATATGCACAGGTGAGAATTCCTGTTCGATTGTTCGGGAACGTTTCGGAAGAGGATCGTCCTTTTGTCGTTAAAACGATAGGGGGAACCGTTGAAGAAGGGAAAGATTTCACCCTACCCGAAGAATTTATTATGCCTAAAGGCGAAGCATTGGCTTATGTAACGGTTAACGTCAAAAAAACAGAAGAACTGCAAGACGGAATTGTGCGTTACATCACCTTAGGACTGGAAGAAAACCAGTACTTTAAGGCATACATCAAGAAACGCATAGTAGGTAATGACACCATCGACGTGCAACGGATTACCATTCGCTATTCTTTGGTATTTGCAAAACCGTTTAGTTGGGATTTTTATAAAACAAATTGGGGTGAGTATTCCCATACTAAATTAAATTTTATACTATCCGTTATGGGATGGACGTATTCCCAGTTCTCACAGAAAAATTTCTATTACGTGTCTCCGTCGGTATGTGTGCTCACACGTATGGAATTGCAAAAAAGGGCTGATGAAGGTAATCCGGTACGGGAACTCGACGGTTCATTGATGCAATTGGGCTCAGATTATTTAGTTGATTATAGTGCATACGAATAAAAAAAGAAAGAATAATGAAACACAATGTTATATTACTGTTATGTCTCGTCCTCGGTCTGTTCTCTTGTTACGATGATAAGGGAAATTACGATTACAGGGAGATTGACGAACTGACCATTACCGGCATTCCGGAAGAGCTGATGTCTGCATTGTATAAATCGGAAAATCTGGTATTGTCACCGGCCGTGACCTCGAAATTTGATGGGGTGATTAACGCCGATGATCCCAATTATGAATTTTCTTATTATTACGATAGACCGGTAGGAGGTGATTTCCTGGAACCAAGGCTGTTGGATTCCAGTAGGGTGAAAGATCTGAATATTCTGGCAGAAATAGATCCCGGTAATTATACTGTCTGGTTCAAGGTGAAGGATTTGCGGACCAATATTGTCACTTCTGCTGAATTCAAACTGAGCGTGGTGACCTCCACGACCAAAGGGTGGGTCGTATTATGTGAGGAAGGCAGCGAACGTAAAGTCAGAATAGATATGATCGGTGAGGTTGGTGACCGGATTGCTGTTTCGAGAAATCTGCTGGACTTTTTACCGGAATCACATGGCGCTTGTCAGATCCTTTTGGAGAGTAATATGCTGTACACAGCTAATTCTCCTTATTTAAATTTATATACGGAAGATAATAGTTTTTGTATATGGTCTTATAACGGCAATTTCAACCGTAATTTTAATGACCCGAGAAGTACGGTATTTGCACGCTCCATAGATGACTTTATTGTGAGAGAGGAAAATAATTACAGCTATATAGTCATTACCGCAGATGGAGATGTTTATCAAAAAATGAGCAGTAGTTCGGCTTTATATGATGTGAAAATTAACGTAGACGAGCCGTTCGGGGAACCTAACTACAAAATGGCTCCCTTTATCGGTGTCGGATGGTCAAACGGTTACAACGGAATCCTGTACGATAAGACGAACCGGAGGTTTAAATACTTTTTGCAATATGCTGCGATTCCTAACGGAACAAAGTATTTATTCGATCCCAAAGAGCCCGAGACCGGTTCCAAACTTTTCGACTGGAACACGGGAAAGGACATGGTTTACATGGCAGGTACGAGACAGGGAGGCGGCAATCTGGTGTTCGCTTTGCTGAAAGATGCTGCGGGACAATATAGTATATATGGCATCACAGCAGGACAATATCAGGATTCGCCTGTGCAGAGCACCTACATGGATATAGATGCTGCCAAAGCGCCGGGATTGGCGAACGCAACCTGTTTCGCATTCCACCCCACTCTGCCGTTCCTGATATATAATAGCGGCAATGAAGTGTATTTATACGATATGTCCACTCGTTCGGCCCGGCGGGTTCTTATTCTGCCTGGCGAAAACAGCGTATCTATGCTTAAATTCAATAAGCTGCCGCGATTAGGCTTAGGACATAGTATTCATTATCCCGATGTTGCCATTGATTGTCAGTATCGTTTGGCGGTAGGCTCCGTTAATTCCGATGCGGAAGCCGGTAGCGAAGGAATTTTACGCTTCTATGATGTCCCTGAATTTGCCGGAGATTTAACGCAGTTCGGCGAGACGTATACCGGATTCGGTATCGTCAAAGATATCGCTTACAAAGCAAGATAAAAATGCCCGATAGGGAAAATGTCTGAATTTATCCGACCGGATGGAAAAATAGGAAACGGGATTCAATAAAATGGATCTCGTTTTTTTCTTTCTTCTTGTTTGGGTTGGGATGACATTTTCTCGTTGAATATATCGTGTTGGTTTATTCGGTTGTAGGGAGCTTGGATCTGATTCATCGCCAGTATGCTTTTGGACTAATTTATACGCTTGTTTTAATAATTAATGAAACGTTATCATATTGATATTAAAATTATTTGTACTTTAGGGCTTTGAAATTTTTATCATATTTTATTGAAATGGCATTATTCGGATTATTCGGAAAGACTAAAAAAGAGAACCTGAATAAGGGGTTAGAAAAGACCAAAGAAAGTGTTTTTAAAAAGCTGGCCAGAGTGGTGGTCGGCAAATCTAAAGTAGATGACGAGGTGTTGGATAATCTGGAAGAGGTTTTGATCACCTCGGATGTAGGTGTCGAGACTACGGTCAGGATTATCGAACGTATCGAGGAGCGTGTACAACGCGACAAATATATGGGTGTCGATGAATTGAACCGGGTGTTGAAAGAGGAGATCGTCGCTTTGTTGAAAGAGAATACTGTTAACGATGCCGCTTCGTTCGAATTACCTGAAAACGGTGTGCCCTATGTGATCATGGTGGTGGGAGTGAATGGAGTGGGGAAAACGACTACGATCGGAAAGTTGGCCTATAAATTTAAAGAAGCCGGTAAAAAAGTGGTATTGGGAGCTGCCGATACTTTTCGTGCTGCTGCTGTCGATCAATTGGTGATCTGGGCAGACCGGGTCGGAGTGCCGATTGTAAAACAGGCAATGGGTGCCGATCCCGCTTCTGTTGCTTACGATACGTTAAGTAAAGCCAAGGCCGACGGAGCTGATGTCGTGATTATCGACACCGCCGGACGGTTGCATAATAAAATAAACTTGATGAATGAGCTGACAAAGATCAAAAACGTAATGAAAAAGGTCTTGCCGGAGGCTCCGAATGAAGTGTTGTTGGTATTGGATGGCTCCACCGGACAAAATGCTTACGAACAGGCCAAGCAGTTTACACTGGCGACGGAAGTGAACGCTTTGGCTATTACAAAACTCGATGGAACCGCCAAAGGAGGTGTGGTTATCGGTATATCCGACCAGTTCAAGATCCCTGTGAAATATATCGGTATCGGTGAGAAAATCGAAGATTTGCAGGTATTCAACCGGGAGGAATTTGTCGATTCGTTGTTTAGTTAAATGAAGAAGATATTGTTTGTATGTCTGGGGAATATTTGCCGTTCTCCGGGTGCGGAAGCAATCATGAAGGCATGGATAAAGAAAGAGGGCAAAGAAAAAGAGTTCTTGATCGATTCGGCCGGACTTTATAGCGGACATGCCGGAGCTCTTCCTGATGAGCGGATGCGCCGGCACGCAAGCCGCCGGGGATATGTCCTGGATAGTCGTGCCCGTACTTTTTATCCGACTGCCGATTTTGCAGAGTTCGATATGATCATCGGTATGGATGACCAGAATATCGAGGCTTTAAAACGTGCAGCAATAAATGAGGAAGAAAGAGCGAAAATCTTTAAAATGACTGATTTTTGCCGGAAATCCACTTCATATTCCGAAATTCCCGACCCTTATTATGAAGGTCCCCAAGGATTCGAGCTGGTGCTCGATTTATTGGAAGATGCGGTTGCCGGACTTTATTGGTATTGTTTGGCCCATTATTGATCCGGATATCTGAAAACTTTACAGTCTGAAAATCTTTCAGACTGTTTTTTTATTTATATAATAATGCGATTTTTTTTGTATATTTTAAACTTTGATCAGACTTCGGCATAATTTTTGTTATTTTTTTTTGTATGTATATATAGGAGATAATTCTATCCCAACATCTAAAACTATTATACTTTGGAATACGTTTAAAATTAAATAATGTTTTTGATATTGAAGAATATCTGGTATAAAATATAGACTAATATTGAATTTATGAGAAAACTATTTGTTTGTATGTTAGGGATTATCCTATTGGCTGCTTGCCATTCGGAAAGTGATTTTTCCGGAGAGGGGACGGCAGAAGTGAGTCTCTGTCTTTTGGCTGATCCTTCTTTTGTAAAGACGAAGGCAATTGATGTTTTAGCCTATCAGAATGTAGATAATTATACGGTGGAGCTTTCTAAAGACGGTACTATTTTTGAGACGGTGAAATATGGAGATATGGAGTTGGCTAAAAAATTGGAACCGGGAAATTATTCTATCCGGGCGTATTACGGTGAGAATGTGGCTGCCGGATATGATAAACTTTATGTAGAGGGATCACAAACCTTTAATTTAGTGAAAGGGGATAACCGGGAGGTGAAGTTTACTTGTGTACCTGCCAATGTGAAAGTAAATATTAAATTCGAGGATAATTTCTTCGAGTTTTATTCAGATTGTAAGGTAAATTTGAGTACGAGGCATTTGTCGGTTCCTTTTGTAATGGCAAAAGAAGATGTGGATAAAGATGCTTTTTTCAAAGCGGATGCTGCCGGTGAAACTTTGACCTTGACTTTCGATTTGAAGGATAAACAAGGGGTGACTGTAAGTCCTGAAAATTTTGGGGAACAAGTGGTATCGATTAAACCGCGCGATTTTCTGACAATTACGATTAAACCGAAAATGATTGACGTCGAGGGGGGTAAAATTGATGGTATTACCGTTACGATCGATGATTCCGTTACTATTCAGGAATACCCTATTGAAATACCGGATGAATTTTTACCTGGAGAAGACACAGAAGTAGGAAATTAATGAAGAAAAAATGATGAAAACGAATAATTATATAATATTGGGCCTGCTGGCTTTGGGCTTTATGGCTTGTGAGATGCGGGACGAACTTAAAAAATTACCCTCGAAAGAAGATCAGCAGGAAGAAGGTTGGTTTACTCTGGATGTGGTTTCTAACGGTCAGAATCAAACGACAAAGGCTGCTTTTGATTCAAAAGATGTGGATGCGACTTTGTATCCGGTCGAAATTATTAATATGATATCAGGAACAACAGAACATCACTATGATAGTTATGCCGATCTGTTGACTCAAGGACAGGTAAAATTGGTTACCGGGAAATATAAAGTAGTTGCCTATAACTATGATGGTAGTAATGTGAATGCTTCTGAAAGGCCTTGGTTTAGAGGTGAAACAGAATTCGAAATCCTGGCGGGAAAAACCACGAAAGTAAATACGATCTGTAAATTGCAAAATATTGCAGTTACAGTAGGGTTTACAGATAATTTTAAAAAACAATTTCAGGATGATTATGCAATTACAGTGACTAATGGAGAGGCAGGAGTCAAAGTGTTTGAAAAAGAACAGTTAGGGAAAACTTTCTTTTTTAAAGTACCGGAGAAGAAGAATAGTGTACAGCTGACAGTGAAAGCTACGACAACGGCAAACACTCAGATTGCTCAAAATTATACTGTAACTAAACCTGCTGATGCAGAAGGAAATAGTAATCTGGTATCAGGAGATGAATTTACGGTAAATATTGATGCCGGCAATGAACCTTCGGTAGATCCTACAACTCAGATCGAATTGAATATCTCGGTCGATCTGACGATGAATGAAACGGGATTGACGATCGAGATTCCAACAGAAAATATCGTATTTAACGGTGATGGTGGTTCTACGCCTGATCCGGATGTACCTGATCCGGATGATCCCGGGAAAGACCAAATTACAGTGACCGGTTTAGGTGAAACTTATAATTTACCCTTATCGGAGGGACAAAAGGTATTGGTCAATATTTCTGCACCTAAGGGAATTACTAAATTATTGGTAAAAATCGATTCCGATAATGAGGAGTTTATGGCAACATTGGGAGGCTTCGGATTAGCTGAGGAATTCGATATTGCCAATCCAGGAAAATTATTTGATGTTTTGAGTAATTCTTTAGAGAGTGGGAATGGAATCGGTTTGATAGATCCTGACGATCCGATAAAAGGAAAGACTTCTTATCTGTTCGATGTGACGGATTTTATGGTATTGTTGAATTTATATGCTCCGAGTACGAATACTTTTACGTTAACCGTAGAAGATGGAGTCAGTGAACCGGTGAGCGGTACTTTAACGGTTGTTGCATCAAATTTGGAGTAGAAAATGAAAAGATATTATTCAATTTTTTTATTGTCATTTTTCCTTGGGGCCTGTCAGGATAGTTTAAAGGAAGGATTCGGATATTTGCAGTTTTCGTCGGTGGAGTTGAATAAGACTGTGATTCCGACAAGTAAAGCAACCGGTGAAACGACTGAAAAAATAGCACTTGATCTGATACGGGACGGGGAGGTGATAAGGCATGTGGATGACTGGACTTCTTTAAAGGGAGAAAGCCTGCTTTTACCGACAGGGACTTATGTTGTGAAAGCTTATTCTGCCGATAAAGATGTGCATGCTGTCGGTTTTGAAGGAAAGGCTTATTATGCCGGTCAGACAGACGTAAAAGTGGAAAAGGATGTAGTCAAACCGGTTGAGGTAAGTTGCAAATTAGCTCAATGTATGGTGTCTGTAAAATATTCCGATAATTTTAAGGAAAATTTTAAGGCATATTCCTGTGAAGTCAAAAACCAATACGGTAGTGTAGAATTTGTTCAGGATGAAAGCCGGTCTGCTTATTTTCCGGCTGCGGATCTTATTGCGACATTGAGTTTGACCAATACCGACAACAAATCGTTTACGCTCGGCAAGTCTATCACAGATGTACAGGCACAATATCATTACAGCATTAAATATGATGTTACGAATGAAGGTACAGGTGATTTTAATATTACGGTCGATCAGACGACTCACAATTATATCGTTTCGATTGTCGTGCCTTTGACATCCGATGCTGATCCGGCTTTGCATACCGGAGAGGCGAATGCGTGGGGGCAGTTTGCTTATATTTATGGGACTTCCGATTTAAGCAGTGAGACCGACCCAATCGAATTCCAATATAAAAAAGCTGATGGGACTGAGTGGGTTACTGTTGCTGCTACGTTAGGGGACAATGGGGTGTATTCGGCAAAGACGGCTCAACTTGATTTCGGCACGACTTACCATTACCGTATAGCATGCGGGGCGAAAGTTGGAGCTATGAGTGTATTTACGACAGAGGATTTTCAGGAAGTACCGAATTTGAATTTTGATACTTGGACGCAAAGTGGAAAGAACTGGTATGCGAATGCTGATGCTGCCGATTCCTATTGGGCTAGTGGAAATTCCGGTGTGACTTCGTTCCTTGCCGGTAGTCGTGATCCGATTACTGTAAGGGTAGAAGGGGATGAGGCATATCGAGGATATGCTGCGAAAATGAGTACGATTACCGGTGTTACTTTAGTGACGTCGGCTGCAGGAAATTTGTTTATCGGTACTTATAAAACAAATATGACAAATCCTGCTGCCAGCGTTTCTTTCGGTCGTCCCTATACCGGTGCACGCCCTGTAAAATTATCCGGTTATTATAAATATGAACCGCATGAAACGAATGAAGGGTCTGTTCCGTCTGCGGAAGAATTGCCGATGGACGAATGTAATATCTATATCCGGCTGTGGGATGCCGATGATAATGAAATCGGATTCGGAGAATTTGTCGGTAAAGAAGAAGTGACTACTTATACTCGTTTTGAGATCGATGTGAAATATTCCGATGAAACGGCTAAACCTGCGAAGATGACGATTGTTGCTACTTCCAGCCGTTATGGTGGTGATTTTTCAGGCTCGAAAGTTGTCGGGCGTGTGGGGGCCGGTAGTACGCTTTGGGTTGACGAGTTCGAATTGACATATTACAAATAGATGAAGGGATATATATTTGTTTTTGTGTTCTTTGTTTGCTTGGCGACCGCTGCTCAGGCACAATTAAAATTTGACCGTGAGATACAGACTGGGCTCTTTGTACCGAAAGGAGCCTGGTTAGTGGGCACCACGCTCTCTTATACGGAACTTCGAAGTACTGATTTTAAATTGTTGGTATTGAAAGATTTGAATGGTGACGGTTATACATTTAAAATCAGTCCGTTTGGCGGATACTTTTTTGCAGATAACGTGGCAGCGGGATTACGTTTGGCGTATGCCCGTTCATACATCAATCTGGATAACCTGGATCTGGATTTGGGAGACGATCTGAATTTTAATGTAGCCGACCAGAATTTTTGGGACCATAGTTTTATGGTTTCAGGGTTCCTGAGGACTTATATGGGGTTGGGGAAAAGTAAAGTATTCGGTTTTTTTAACGAAGCACGTTTGTCTTATGGGTATGGACAGGGGAAAGATACTTCCGGTAAAGGAAATGATAAGACTGGTTCTTATCAGACTACCCATAATTTGCAGATCGGTATTGCTCCCGGTTTGGCTGCTTTCGTTACAAACTTTGCAGCAGTTGAAGTTTCTGTCGGAGTGATGGGATTTGATTTTAAATGGATACAGCAGACTCGTAATCAGGTAGAAACCGGACATTATAATAAAAGTTCGGGGAATTTTAAGATAGACTTGTTTTCGATTAATATTGGGATGACCTTTTATTTGTAGGAGAAATGAATGTCAGGATATTGTATGGTTGTATTTGCTTATTAACATTGGCTTCGTGTATAAAGAACGATGTTCCTTATCCTTATATCCCCGGAAATATTCTGGAAATGACGGTAGAGGGGCAGACGGGAGAGACGGAAATCGATGTAGCGAAAAATATAGTCAATATCACAGTCGACGGTAATGTGGATGTCGATAGCCTGAAAGTGCTGAAATTGAAAATTTCAGACAAAGCAATGATGACTCCTGATTCTGCCGCTTGTGTGAAGTTCGTCAAGTTTCCCCGTTGGGGGTTCGATTCCCTTGAGGCTCTGCCTTCAGCTGCAAATACTTGTATGCGTTTAGGAAAACCTGCTAAAATCTTGTTACAAACCTATCAGGAATATTATTGGACGATTCAGGTAAAACAAGTGATCCACCGGGCTATTAAGGTAAAAAATCAGGTGGGAGAGGCTATTGTCGATGAATCGAATAAAACGGTATTGATTTATGTTACCGAGGAGCAAAAATTGGATGAGATTCAAATCGATTCCATGGAATTGGGAGGAAGTAAAGCAACCGTAGTTCCGTCACCTCAGACTGTGACGAATTTTTTCCGGCCTCAGAAGTTTATTGTTTGCCGTCTTGGTAAATATTTTGAAGAATGGATTGTAGATGTGGTGCAAACCGCTTCGATAGGGACACCCGGAGAAGCGGACGTATGGGCAAGACATGCTACCGTTTCCGGTGGAATCAAACAAGGTGTCGATCCGGAGATTGAATACAAAAAAGAGAGTGAGAGTACATGGACAACTTTGGCTTCAGAAGCAATAACAAAGACGAGTAGTACCGCCTTTAAGGCCGAATTGACGGGTTTAGAGGATGGAACTACTTATTTCTGGCGGATCGTAGCTGAGGGACAGACCAGTGATGAGGCGACTTTTACGACAGAGAAAATAATAGAGGTACCTAATCTGAATTTTGATACCTGGACTCAGGATGGAAAGAACTGGTATCCGAATCCGGTAGCCGATAATTACGAGGATCCTCAGGCTTACTGGGCAACCGGTAATGAGGGAGTTACTTCTGGATTGGCCGGAGGATTCGAGGCTAATTCAGCTCCTTCCGACGATGCTGTAAGTGGGAGGGCGGTTCGTATGATTACTTTAGGAGGAGTTAATTTGGTCGGAACGGCTGCGGGAAACTTGTTTGTCGGTACTTATAAGACCAATATGACAAAGCCTTCTGCCAGCGTTTCTTTTGGACGTCCTTTCACAGGAGCCCGTCCGACAGGTTTGAAAGGATGGTATAAATACAGATCTATGCCCGTGGATTATGTCGGTTCTCCTGCCGATTTAAAAAATGATCAGTGCCATATTTACGTGAAAGTTTGGGATGCAAGTGATAATCTGATCGGTTATGGGGAATTTGTAGGGAGCGAGACGGTCACCCAATATACCGAATTTAGTTTTGATATTGCTTATAGCAATAAAAAAGCAAAACCTGCAAAGATGACGATTGTAGCAACTTCCAGTCGTTATGGCGGTGATTTTAAGGGGTCTAAAGTTTCCGGTTCCGTTGGGACGGGAAGTGAGTTGTATGTAGATGAGTTTGAACTATTATACGAATGATTATGCGTAAAGTCTATTATATACTCTTATGTTGTGTCTGGCTTGGTCAAGTAGCTTGCCAGGACAAGGGAACGGAGGTCGGAGGACAGGGCCGGATCCGCCTGTCTATAACGGACCGGGTCATAAGTAAAGCTCTGCCTGATGCTTTGAGTCCTGAATTGACCGATCGGTTTCAGGTAGAAATGATTCGCCTGGAGGATAACCGCTTGGTATTCGGAGGTACTTGTGCCGATTTTAATGCAAGATCACAATTGTTCAGAAGTGGCGAACATACCATACAGGTATCTTATGGAGATAACCCTCTGCTGGCTATGGATGCGCCTTATTATGTTTCAGAAAAGGAAACTGTCATAGTAGAGTCCGGAACAGAACAGGAGGTCGTATTACAGTGTCGGGTAGGGAATGCTGTTGCTTCTTTTGAGTTTTTAAATGCAGATAAACTCGATAAAATGTTGAAGAATTATTATATCGAGCTGGTTGTAGGGGGCGAAACTCTGAAATGGAATCCGGGGAGTAGCGAACATCCATACATAAAAGCCGGTAGTGAGGTGGAATTTTATTTAAAAGGTACCTGGATCGAGAATGGTTTACCTTATGCCCGGAAATTTGCTAATGTGATGCCGGTAGAAGTAGGGAAAAGGTATCATTATAAATTGAAATTCGATACGTCGAATTTGACAGGGATCATCTTAGATATAGAGGTGGAAGCTGCTGTAGAAACAATTACAGTAAATGAAACTTTGCCACAGGAGTGGCTACCGAAACCGAAAATCACCGCAGAAGGATTCGATGAAAATAATCTCCTGACTTATACCGAAACTGAAGAGGCTAAAACTGCCGTTATTAGCTATGCTGCCGTTCGGCCGGTACAAGATGTCGAGATAACCTTGAATTTTGCCGATCCTAATCTTTCCGCTTTAAATAAGACTTATCTTTTGTCGACAATAACAGAGGAAGATCGGCAAGCTTTGCAAAATGCTGCTATTGTTCTGCCGACTTTAGATCAAGTTGCTACTATGGGAAAAATTGATTTCACGGAAATGACTTCTTCCTTGTTGACAAAAGATGGAGGTTTAGATGCTGACAATCAGTTTCAGGTAAGGATAAAAGCCAACGAACGTTGGAGTGATAAAGCGGATTATACCGTTAAGACGATTAAGCCTGTATTTTCTATTGGCGTATATCCGGGAAATATCTGGACCAAAGAATTTACAGCAAATCCTTTGGTGGCTGATAGTGTGAAAACCGGAGATTTTACTAAATTTAGTGATATCACCTATGAATTTAGTACGGACGGAACCAATTGGACTACTTTAGCTGCTGATTTGCGGAAGGATGAATTGACACCAGGGAGCACTTATTATGTAAGGCCTAAATACCGGGGACAGGTACCGGGGAAAGTGACGAGTTTTCGTACATATGAAGCTTTGGCTATCCCCAATTCAAATTTGGATGAAGGATATGAAACCAGTTATCCTAAAAGCGGAAACCCTTTATATACTTTTAATGGGGGATGGATTGGAACGAGAAATCCGTTGACTTGTCATTCAAATGGTGTAAATGCTTTCTATGTTTCAAAATCCAGTACTTTACCGATAACTGATAACGGTAGTACGGTCGCCCATATGATGACTATTGGGTGGGGGCAGGGTAATTCTTGTAGTTTTGGAAATAAAAGCGGAAGCGTTATTAAAAATATTTCTTCAGGAATAGTATGTGTCGGAGAGTATGATTCCGGACAAGATTCGATATACGCCAAAAGTGCTTATGTCAGACCGACTTCCATGACTTTTGTGTATAAAGCTTCTCCTTATGGTGACGATGAATATTTGATTAGTATTCAGTTAATTAACATTACAGACGGTTTGGAGACTGTTATAGGTAGAGCGGAAATAAAGTCGAATAATACTCAATCTGACTACATAACCCAAAATTTAGATGTCGTTTATAATGAGCAATTTGTTCAGTTACCCATATCACATGTCAGATTGATTTTTAAAGCCGGAACGAAAGAAGACCGGGATCATTTGGAGGATAAATTTAGTAAAGAGGGTAGTGGATCATTCTATTCCAACTATTATTTGAAAGGTTCGCAGTTTTGGTTGGATTCTTTTGTATTGAATTATAATAAATAGTTTGTTGGGATGAAAATACATATTATTATTATATTTTTTTCTGTTATTTTGGGTGCTTCTTGTGAAAAATCTGAGAGTCAGAGAGTGAATTATGGTTCTATATTATTAGAAAGTATTCACTTTAGTGTTGGTGGAGAAACTATTCCCCTGTCCCGTGCCGTGGATGCAGGTCTGCAGGTTCAGATCCGACAGAATGGTGTTTTGTTAGAAGGTCAGGACTATGCTCCTGGAACAGACTTTTCTAAACGGATAACTTTGCCGGTTGGTGAGAATTATACGGTAAAAGCTTTTACCCCTGACCAAACAGAAGCGGGTAATGATGAGCCGGGGCATCCGGTGTATAGTGTCGAAAGTGAACCCTTTGAAGTGATCGAAGGGGATATTACTACCCTTTCTTTGACTGCACCTCAGATCAATGTGGGAGTAGCCATGAGCTGTGACGAGTCGTTTGCCCGTGAATTTACAGAGATTTCTGTGGCTATCGTGTCGGAAAGCGGGCGTTCGGTGACTATTACCGGTGCGGAGGATACGGGGTATCGTTATTTTACATTGCCGGTTTCGGGAAAGTTGAGTTACACTGTCCTGGCGAAGAATCAGGATGGAGAAGTGATGCAGAAAACTTCCGCTTTGTCGGTAGAAGCCAAAAATTATAGGATAAATTTAGCAATCGAGTGATTCGGATTTTTAGAATTGTGTGTATTTTAGGAGGCAAAAGCAGGGACGAATGAACACAGTTGTAAAATGGAGCAATATTTCCCGGCGATCTGTTTTGATTGCCGTAATGCTTTTTATTATTCTCTTTCTTTTTTGGTGGTCTATACTGCCGGTCCCCTTGTTTCAGGACCCTTATGCTACGGTGTTGTTCGACCGGGAAGGGCAGGTTATGGGTATGAAGGTGGCGGATGATGGGCAGATGCGTTTTGAAGAGGTTCAGGATTTGCCTCCCCGCTATGTTATTTCTGTTTTGGTTTTCGAAGACCGGTATTTTTTAGCCCATCAGGGGGTGAATTGGTGGGCTTTGTGCCGGGCATTAGTGCAGAATATACAGGCCGGGCATGTGGTCAGTGGGGGAAGTACGCTTTCGATGCAGGTGGTGCGTTTGGCTTTGGGAAATCCGCCCCGTACCGTTCCTGAAAAGATAAGGGAGATTTTCCTGACACTACGGATGGAGCAGAGTTATTCTAAAAAACAGATTTTGGAGATGTATGCTTCACACGCTCCTTTTGGGGGGAATGTAGTCGGCATACGGGCGGCTGCGCTGAAATATTTTAACCGCCGGCCCGAACAGCTGAGCTGGGCCGAAGCTGCTTTACTGGCGGTGTTACCTAATGCACCGGCATTGCTTTATCCCGGAAAGAACAATACTTTACTGAAACAAAAAAGAGACGGGTTGTTGGCCAAATTATACCGGGAAGGGGTGATGTCCGAAGATTCGTACCACCTGGCCTTGGCTGAGCCCTTGCCGGAAAAAAAGTTCGATATCCCTACTGTGGCACCCCATCTGTTGGCTAAGGCTTATCGGGAAAAAAAAGGAAAAGTGTGCCCGACATATATCGACGGACGCTTGCAGAAAAAGATCAATGAGATCGTAGAACGGCATACTGCTTTACTGAGCCAGAATTATATCTATAACATGGCTGTGTTGGTGGCTCATGTCCCGACCGGAGAAGTCAGGGCCTATGTCGGGAATAGTGCTCCCCGGAAGGGTAGCCGGGGAAATGACGTGGATATTGTTCAGGCCGTTCGGAGTTCGGGAAGTATTCTCAAACCGGCTTTATATGCTTGCATGTTACAGAGTGGGTTTATTTTACCCGGGACCTTAGTGCCCGATATCCCTTCCCGTTTCGGAAGCTATTCTCCTTCGAATTTTAACCGTGATTTTAAGGGCGTCGTACCGGCCAGGCAGGCTTTGGCTCAATCCTTGAATATTCCTTTTGTACGCTTACTCAAAGATTATTCATATGCCCGTTTTTACGATGATCTGAAACAATTGGGTATTCGTTCTTTAAACCGCGACGCCGATCATTATGGACTGAGTCTGATTTTGGGTGGTGCCGAAACGTCACTTTGGGATATTTGTAATTTGTATGGAGGAATGAGTGCTGTATTGAATCATTATAATGACAGAGACGGACAATATTTTGACGGGGAATATTCCCGTTTGAAGGTTTGGGAGGAGTATAGCGGAGCGGAAGGACAAGATGAGGAAGAGAAAAATATTAGTGCGGATCGGAGTGTATTGAAAGCTTCGGCGATCTGGCAGACCATGAAAGCTTTGGAGGAGGTGGAACGGCCGGAAATGGAATCGGGGTGGAAAAATTTTGTCTCGGCGATGAATCTGGCCTGGAAAACGGGAACTAGTTTTGGTTTCCGGGATGCTTGGGCGGTGGGAGTGAATCCCGAGTATGTGATCGGCGTTTGGGTAGGGAATGCCGACGGGGAAGGACGTCCGGGTTTGGTTGGGGTGAGAGCTGCGGCTCCGGTACTCTTTGAGGTCGCTGGTCTTTTGCCTGTGAACCGGCATTTCTACGAACCGGCCGAGGAGATGAAAGAGGTGGTCGTATGTCATCGGAGCGGTTACCGGGCTTCGGCTTATTGTGAGGAGACCGATACCATCCGGGTTTGTGCTGCCGGAAGCAGGACACAGGTGTGTCCTTACCACCGCTTGGTAAATCTCGATGCTACCGGAAAATGGCAGGTGACTTCGGATTGTGAGCCGGTGCACCGGATCAGGATACAGCCCTGGTTTGTGCTTCCACCGGTGCAGGAATGGTACTATTGCCGGACTCATACCGGATATCGCAGATTACCGCCTTATCGTCCGGATTGTCACCCTCAGGGGGAAGAGATGATGGAAATGATTTATCCCCAACGGGGAACCCGGGTTTTTATTCCCAGGGATTTCGGAGGGAAACCCGGACGTGTGGTTCTCGAAGCCGTGCATCGATCGGTTAAAGCCCGGATTTATTGGTATGTCGACGAGCAGTTTTTGGGTGTAACCCACTCCATCCATCAGCAAGAAGTATGGCTGAAAGAAGGTCGCCATACCTTGACGTTGATGGATGAAGAAGGCCATATTTTACAGCAGGTATTCCGGGTGGTAGGGAAGGAAATTCCGGGCGGTGGTTAGAAATCACCCGATCCGGTTAATTCAGGCTGAGTTTAATGCCGGCGAACCAGCTACGGGGAAGGCCCGGTCCGTAAATGTATCCGGCATCCCGAAATTCTCCCCGATCGAAATCTTTTTGGTAGCTTTGAAAAATGTTCTGGATACCACAATTGAGTTGAAGAATATAATTTCCGCTGATGGTAAAATCGTAATTCAATTTAATATTGGCATCGAAGAAATCTCCGCTTTTTTCCAGTTTGTCTTTTTCGATATATCCGGCCATGTGAGGAACATACATACTTCCTGTATAAGTGCCTGAAGCGGATATACCGAATTTTTTGAAAGGAGAAGTAAAAAACGTGAAATAGCCATACCGGTTGGGAGAACGTAACATTTCACGGGTTTTCTTTGTATCCGGATCGTCACTCCAGGATTGAGGACGATTGTATTTATTCTGCTGGAGAGATATCCCCAATTGGATTTGTACATCCCGGTGAGGGATAATTTTTCCTTCGAGATTGATACCTTTTACTTTGGCACCCGAATCATTACGGCGTTCGAGTATTTTGTTGCCTTCTTCGTCGTAACCGATAGGGCTGACTACAAAAATATGCTTCAATTTGGTATAATATGCTTCAATCAACAGATTGGTTTGTACTCGTCCGAAAGAATGATAAATGTCGGCTGAGACGCTATAACTTCCCGACTTTTCGGTTTTTAGATTCGGATCCGATTGGATTAGCGACACTTCTCCCCCGACGGCGGTCACGTGTAGATCTTCATCATAGGTTTGAGGTGCCCGGAAGCCGGCCGAATAACTGGCTCTGAGGCTGATGGCTTTCAAGGGATTGTAGCGCAGGTTGATACGAGGGCTGAAAATGATATGATCGATGAAACTGTTTTTGTCCAGCCGGCCTCCTGGCAGGATGCTGAATTGCTCTGTTTTCCACTCGTTTTGGAGAAAAAAGCTGTAGATATCAACTTTTTGATCGATGGAACGGTGATACCCCAGCATTTTATCGGCCAGTTTGTTATATACATATTCGCTGCCGGTTGTCAATACTGCCGGCATAAAAAGGAGACGATTGAAATTGTATGAGTATTGAATTCCTGCAATAGCGGTCAGGTCATTTGTCTTGCCATAGGCTTTGGGATCTTTACCTGCTCCGTAATAAGATTGACGGGCAGTGTGTTGGACAGAGGAATACAGATTGAGTTTATGGGCATAATCTTTCGAAAAGAAGGTGAAATCCACCCCACCGCCGTTGATATCATGATCGGCCTGTTCGGTGATATCGGTTTCGTGGGGAGGCAGACTGAATAGATTTCCTCCACGTCGGAATTCCCGGATATTGTGGTATTCTAAAGTCAGTTTGGTTTGAGAGGTGGGTTTGTAAAAACTGCGGAATCCCAGAGTCGTCAGCTTGAGTTTTCCGATTTCTGAAAAATGGTCTCCATCGTGATCATAGTGTTGGCGGTGGCGTGAAGTTCCGAAAAGATAGATTCCTGCGTCCCGTTGGCTGTTGACTAGTGAAGTATTCAGTGAGGTGGTGTTATCGTAGGCCGAGTTACCGATAGCAGTCAGGTTATGACTGATCATAAACAGGTTATTCAGGGGTTCTTTAGTGATGATATTCACTGTGCCACCGATGGCGTTGGCACCATAGAGAGCAGAACCACCACCGCGCATAACTTCGACACGTTCGATCATCCCGGTTGGAATTTGTTCGATACCGTATACACCGTTTAATGAACTGAATAAAGCTTTTCCGTCTAAAAGCAACTGGGTATAGGGACCGTCCAGACCGTTTATGCGGACTTGCTGGAAGCCACAGTTCTGGCAATTAGTTTCTACCCGAAGACCGGGCTGAAAACTGAGTCCTTGGGCCAGGCATACCGAATTGGTATTTTCGAATAATTTCGGAGTCATTACATGGACCACTATCGGTGCTTCCAGCCGGTTTGTTTCGTTTTTATTGGCCGATATCACTACGGTTTCCAACTGGATCATGTCTTCTTCCACTTCAAAATCAAGTTCGTGGGTTTCTCCTTGCCTGAGGGTAATTTGTTTTTCTGCCGATCGGTAGCCTACTCCGTTTACCCGGATAGTATAGGTACCGATCGGTAGGTTTTTTAGAAAATAGTGGCCGGTTTCGTCTGTCGCTGTTCCAAGTGTTGTACCTTTCAGGCTGACAGTGAAGAAAGGAATGTGTTCTCCGGTATTTTTATCGATGACATGACCTGTGAGGTTGGATCGGTTTTCGTTTTTTTATCTGTAAAATGATCCGCTATAGAGTGATGGACCGACGCAAGTAAGAGCAGAAATAAGAAAAATAAACGCATGGTAATAGAAATTTATAAAGTTTGACGATAGAAAGTTTGGCTTACCGATAGGTATACAAAGTATATCCGGGAAAACTTCGTTTCTGTGGATTCGTTATAGGCAGAGACAAAGTTTCCGTTTTCGGTAAGCAATTGGATACCCTTCGGCAAAGTGCCGTTGAAATTATAACGTTTTTACAGGAGGGCCTCTGAGGTGAAAATGAGGAATGGAGATCGGTTCCGGAGTGCCGGTGGTTTCTGTATAATAAGTGATATGCCGGGTACATGGCAGGTCTGGGATTTCCGGAGAAGTTTGGACCAGACTGTGCCACATCTGCGCATGAGCGATCAGGATTAATGCATTAGCCGAATGATCGTGTCGGGAGGAGCGGGAATCCTTGTTTGTCGGAAGCGGGCAAGAAAAATGCGAATGGACGATAGTAACTCCGTGGGTAATATGGCTATGAGTAAAAAATGTAATGTCGGCAAAATAACCCAAAAACAGGGCTAAGAAAAAAATTCGTATACCGGTGTGTTTTTTTACTTTTTGCATGTTTCCTTCACTAAAGTGAGGACAAATATAATAAATAATTTTTAATTATTCTAAATAAAAAAACTGAGAAGCCGATTAAAACCGGATAGAGGCATAAAACCCAGGGTGTTGTCCACTGAGAATTACCGGTGAAAAAGTAATGTTGTGTTTTCGGGCAAACGGACGGGTGAAGATATAGCTGCTGGCTGTTCCGATGGCTGCTCCTCCGATGATATCCCACCAATCGTGTTTTTTGGCATACGTCCGTCCCCAACCGACGTAGGCGGAGAGTAAATAAGCCGGTAAGCCGAATTTCCATCCGTAGCGTCTTTGTATAAAGGAGGCTCCCTGAAAAGAGACGGAGGTATGGGAAGAAGGAAAAGCATGATGATCGCTATGGTCCGGCCGTTCTTTCCTGATCACATATTTCAGGGCATAGGTCATGGCCATATTCATCGCTCCCGAAAAGATAATTTGTTTGGTACCCTGATAATCTCCGATAGCCAGTGAACCGGCAAATCCTGCTACCGGTGTGATGAACATGAGAATATCGGTCGTCGTTTCGATGGTTTTACGATTCTGAGCCGAGGGCGAAAAAGAGTTTAAGAAAAAAAGAGTACTTAACAGGCAAGGCAGAATAAATTTTGTTTGCATGAGGAATAAAACTTAGAAATGGATTATTTTAGGAATAAAGATAATACCTCCGATGATAAATGCACAGGTGGACAGGATCAGTACTGCTGCTGCGAGGTCTTTTGCTTTACCGATAAGGACCTGATGCGACGGGGAAATGAAATCGGCTAGTTTTTCAATCGCCGTGTTTATGGCTTCGGCAGCAAGCACACTACCGATAGCAAAAAGGATTACTACCCATTCCAAAGAAGTCAGGGATAAAATGATGCCTGCCGTGACAGCACAAACAATTGCAATCAAATGTATCCACGCATTGTGTTCGTAATGAAATAAAAGAAACACACCACGAAAAGCATATTTGAAACTATGCAAACGGGCTTTGAAAGAAAATTTTTTTTCGGATGCCATAATTAGTCTTTGAACGGCTACAAACGTAGTTTTTTTTGCAAACATGGCCAAAATCCGGTAAACTTTATATCCGGTGAGGTAGATTTTTTCTCCTGAATCGTTTTGATATCTCAAAAAATTGTTACTTTTGCACCCGTAAACGCCAATTTAGCTCAGCTGGTAGAGCAACGCATTCGTAATGCGTAGGTCGCGGGTTCGAGTCCCGCAATTGGCTCCACTGAAAATCAGCAACTTAAAACTAAAAGGGGGCAATAATCAATCGATTTTGACCCCTTTTCTAGTGCAAAAAATCAAACTTTTTTGCCGTTATTTCCGTAAATGTTACACGATTGTTACACGAAAATTTGAAACAAAAACTTGGATCAATTCGGGATTTTTGTTGTTTTAAAATTTTTATTGCTGGTATGGTCATAAAGTGTACACGCTATGAAAGCAAAATATACACTCCGGCAGAGTCAGGCGTCGGTGAATCCATTTAAATGAGCTCATCGATGACCGGTATCAGGAACCGGAAACTTTCCCGGTTTTCGGTTTATGGGGTAAAACTCCACATATCGGCGGGGATAGGAGTGTTTGAATTCAATCCTCCGGTAGTGATATATCCCTTACCGTTTAAGGAAAAGCCGACAGCATACATCCGCTTTGTCATAGGAGCAGGGAGATCGCTGACTTTCCTCCAATGATCTTTTTGAATATCGTATTCCCAACAGGTATGAAGATACGGGCCCATCCCTGTCGTGATATATCCTTTGGTTTGTCCGTCCGTTTTGTCCGAAGTGAAAGCTATGGCATAAGCCCGCGGAATCTGGTCGTATTCTTCGTCGTCCTGATGGGATTTCAGATTTACCAGGGGGCGGGGAGCATACCATTCCTGGGTTATGCCGTCGAAAATATTTACATCGGCTAAATAGGACGTTTTATTCGCCCCGCTTGTACCCAGGCAGATTACCGCTTTATCGTCTATGACAAAAACCGAAGCTCCGTATCGGGCTTCACCGGGAAAGTAAAGTTCTGTCCAGGTCGAACCGTCGAAACAATATAAATCTTTCAAAGCATGGTTTTTAGGTGAAATGCCTGTACCTACGTAAGCTTTATTGTTTAACGAAAAAGCAATGGCATCTTTGCGGGCATTACTTTCGCCCTGGGCATCGGGAGGTAAATAAGTCACCGGAGTGTCGCTCCATTTACCGGTCGATGGGTCATAGGCATAGAAATCATGATGAAATTCATCTGCTCGATTTTTGGTGGATGGAGTATAACCTGTACCTACATAGGCGATATTGCCGAGCACAAAAGCAACCGCTCCGTAACGTTCTGTCCCCGGAAAGTCGGCAATACGGGTCCAGGTCGTATCTTTGTACATCCAAAAATCTTTTAATGCCTCGGTAGCTGTAGGTAAAGTACGCCCCAGGCCGACATAAGCGACGTCTCCGATAGTAAAACTGACCCCTCCTGTACGTGGAATTCCCTTGAATGGATGCGATTCGGTCCACTGGCCTTGTGGTAATTCCGGTTCTGTATGGTGATCGTCATGACAAGCGATAAAGGCTACTAGATAAACAAGGAACGAAAAGTATTTCATGATTTTGTTTTTTTCTTTACAAGTATAATTAATAAACAGATAATTTACAAACAAAATCTAAAATAAATGATCAGTCCTCCACTTGATCGGTTTGCGTATGTATATGGTTGAGGATTAAAGGAATTGCCGAAGTGATGCTGATGTCGTAGACATTGGCACAACGACCGCTTTCATCCGACCGTAAATCTTCATAAGGCCGGATGTCATAGTGGGCAGTACGTTTTTCCTTGTATACGTTTTTCAATTCGATATTTTTTTCAATTTCTTTTTCTTCTTCGGGAGTCACAATCCGGTAACCCATTAACAATTCCTCGACATTCCAGCGGTTGTGTTCTACTTCTGCCAGGATAACGATTTCATGTGGAGTGAGTTCTCGTATTCTATCTTTCATAGGTAAGGCGATTCCGATCGAGCGGAGCTTAGTGGCTATAGAACTGGCATTGTAAATATTCGACCATTGTTTCACTACCCGTAGCTTATTCCATTTTTCTGTCAATTCTTTTTCGGAAGGGAGATCCGGGGGATTGACCCCATGTTGATAAAAATAGTCGTAGACATAATTGATATATTTCGGCAGATATAAATCCTCCATCGTCAGGTCGTAACAGCGGTTGACCATTCCAAATGGCCGTAAAGCCTGATATTTTATAGAAGAATTGACGATTTGTAGAATCGTGTCCGAGGTTTCCTGGCGGATCAATACCGGAACCTGGTGGGCATAGACGGCATCCGGGAGATAAAGACCGAGGGCAAGACTGGTATGCGGAAAATTAAAACAGATGGCAATGGTCAATAGTTTATCTTTTTCACCGCTCCACTGCCCTAATAAGGTTTGGACAGGTTCGGATTCGGCCCTTCCCTGGATAAAATCCCATTCCAAATCGATAAAATCGGCTGTCGAAGTTCTGGGGCAGGGATGAAATGTCTTGTCTTGTTCACAATCCATAAACCGGGCTTCCGATAAGTCGAACAAATGACGGTAACGTCCCATGAAGAAATCCATTTCCCGTCTGGCTTCCCGGTCGATAAAGGTGATCCGCGTTTTTTTCCGGTGAGTTTTGAAGTTCGGGAAATGGGCGATATGGGCCGCTTCGATTGCCAGGGCTATACCCATACGGGTCATACCGATAATGACCAGATGAACGTAATTTTCCGAGTTTTCGCTAATTCCTCCCCGGTCCAGAGGGAAATAATGAATCGTGCCGTTACTTTCCGCACTGCATTTTACCAAAACCCGTCTAGCCCAGATCTCATAGAAATTGAAAGGAGTAAATTCGATGTATTGTTTGATTTGCTGACTGATATCCGAAACCTGAAATACCGAAAAAGTACCCTGATATTCGAATAAAACATGACAACAGAGTGGTTTTTTACGTTTGGTTTGTTCGCAGATTTCTGCCACACGTTTGACACAGTCGATATTTAAAGAATCCCGGTCGTATTCATTCGCTTCTCCTAAGATAAACAATTTTTCCGCTTTATGAACCCTGGCTTTTTTTAATTCTTCTTTCGAGTCCCGCCGTCCGTGCAGGATGACCAGTCTCCTTTCTTCTTTCCGGTTCAGTTCGGCATGGAATTTCAGTCGCACCTGTTCGGTATCTTCGACGGTCAATACGACGATATCGCATTTTTTATACTCGGCATTTCGTCGGAGTTGCTGGATCAGATAAGGCACCATATCGTCGATACCCAATATAATGATGTGATTGGAAAAAGCATAATGGCTGTCGCCTTTGCGGAAACGTTCCACCCGGCGTTCCAGCATATTCGAAAATACCGAAATTAAAATACCCGTAAGTAACAACATGCCTGCCAGTACGACCAATAAGGCATAAGGACGGTTGACCTCTTTTTGATTGGCGAATCCTCCCGGATCGATAAAAAGTTCTACCAGATCCCAAAAATTCAGTTTTTGGGTTTCTTGTTCTGCCGGAGAAGTGAAGACATTTTCCGTCTGGGGGGAGATACCGACCTGGGGACGCAGGATATACATCCCCGCGAAGAAAAATACGATCACACTGGTAAGCCAGAGTAATTGTTTCCACCAGGCTCCCGAAAAAGTCTGGTCAAACCCCAATTTTAACCATTTCCATAAACGCATAAAACCGTAAATTGGATGTAAATATGCAAATATAAGGAAAGTTGTAACCCTAACAAACGACAGGCTGAAGAAAATCGCAATCGGATGAAATAAGGGGGAGAGTAACTCATTTATATTACTACTGATAAATTTAAGACATATGAAGGGAAGAGGCTTGTTTTTGATCGGTACACTTTTGTTATTATCGGAAGTACTCTTCGGACAGGACAGAATTTCGGTGACGGGATAAGTGACAGAAAAAAGACCGGGAATCCGTTATCGGAGCTGCGGTGGTTGTTAAGGAAGAAACTATCGGTGCCATTATCGGAAGTCATGGTTCTGGCCAAAGGTGCTATGGGAGAAGAACCTGCGTATCCACATCTCGAATTACTAGAAAAAGGCACTGATTGGTTTGACGAGATTTTCAGGCTTGATTCCGTCAGGAATTACCAGATTGGCTTGAGTGGAGGTGCTGAAAATGTAAGTTATAATTTGAGTGTCGGTTTCTTCCAGTAAAAAGAAGTGATCAAACAGAATGGATATCGTCGGCTCACGTTGCGGGCGCATAATGAATATCACCTCTGAGAAAAAATAACGATCGGACATAATATGTCAGCTGCTTTTAGATAAAAAAGTAATGGCAACCCCGGTGGTAGTCGGACAGGCTTACCGTTTGAGCTTTACTATTAAATCTTACGATAAAGAAGGAGATTTCTCGGATTCTCAGAATTCTTCTACCGGGAATCCGTTGGCTACGATCGCTTACCTGAATAAGAATATCCGGGATGACCGGGTGACGGGAAATGCACATCTCACTTGGGAGGTAATCGAAGATTTGAGTTTCCGTATCAGTTTCGGTATCGATTTACTGAATCGGCGGGAATGGATTTTTAGGTATGAATTTTATGTCTATTCTACTTATCAGAAGTTGGCATTAAAGGCCGGGGAGACCCGGAACGTTGAGTTTTTGATTACCCCCGAAACAATTTCTATGTATAATTTAAAAATGGAATACGGACCGGAACCCGGTGATTTTAAAGTCTGGATAGCCGCGAATGCCGAAGATGAAAGCAATGAAGGCTTGTTCTCCTATCGATGACCGATGGGGGGCCGACTTTTGACTTTTTACGATTAACAGTATGCTGATTGGCGGAATTGAAATTTTGCCGGTCAGCGTTTTTTCTTTCTTATTTTTTGTTCTTAAATATATTTTCTATTTTCGGCTGTCGAAAGCTTGGGATCATGTTGCCAGAAACGAAAGAATTGATTCAAGGAATAAACCAAAAAGATGAAAAGGCCTGGAAAGTACTTTTCAAGTCGTTTTATGCTCCCCTTTGTCATTATAGTTCCCGGATTTTGGCAGATGAACAAGTTGTTCCCGATATTGTTCAGAATACCCTGGTGAATTTGTGGAATAGTTCGGTTCGCTTTGAGAATGGGAAAGCTTTGACGGTTTATTTATACCGTGCAGTGTGGAATAATGCTTTAAAATATTTGCGTGACCGTAATGTGGAAGAAGAAAGGCTAAAACACTGGTTTGAAGAAGAAGGGGAAATGTCGGAAGAAAATTTTTATAGTGTGGTGCGGGAAGAGTTATTCCGGAAATAGAGGGAATTGATCGACCGCTTGCCCGAAGAAAGAAAAAAAATTATGCTGATGAGCCTTGAAGGGAAGAGTGGAGAAGAGATTGCCTGTGACCTGAATATAACGATACATACGGTCAAACAACAAAAATACAGGGCTTATAAATTTCTTCGGGAGCAATTGGGACAATATACTTCTTTGTTGTTTATTTTCTTTTTCCGATAAAAAATACAGGAAAATTCAAAGGAACGAAGGGTAGAGATTTTATTGCCGGAGGGTTCTGCTTCAGGGGGGATAAATCCTATCGGTTTATGTGGTCTATCGGCTGATTAGCGCCGGGAAGAGTAGAATTTTTTAGTACTTGTCCGTCTCCGGTATTCGTGTGTGGGGACCCGGTCACTTCTGCCGGTCAGTGGTCAACGTATTTTTCAACCGTTATGAGATACGAATTCAAAAGTTTTTACAACCGAAATAATGAAAAAGACTAAAATCAATTTCTGATAAAATTACAATTACAACATATATTTTTTATATGAAATAATATATTAAAACATAGTAATTTATAACAGATTTACGAACCTATTATGAAATTAATTGTATTTATATTTTTGCATATTCCAAAAAGTATTTATATTTGTAATGTAATTATAATATTAATGAAAAGAAAGTTATAGTTTTATCTATAGAAAACGAACCTTATTTTTTTTGATACATAAAGCCATCTTATTTATAAGATCGGCTTTTTTATTTTTAGTTCAATTATTTGATATTCAGTAAGTCAACTCTTCATCATAAAGACCTCCTTTTTTTCGAATTTCAACCAATAAAAATGTTCCTTTTTATTGGTCCTATTGTATAAATATCAGATAAAATATGTAATGTTTGCCCCTGAATTACCTTTTCTATTCTTCTGTATTTAAACAGAGAAATACATACACATACATACACACACATACAGCTAGGGGCAACATTACATTTTGTGTTTTACCGATATTAAAGAAAATAAAGTGGAGTGAATATACATACCGGCTTGGCCGGTAACGAATGGTATAACGATAAAATGAAAATATGAAAAGATTAATCCTCGGAATTTTTCTTGTCGTGTGGTGGTGTGGAAACCTTGTCTGCGCGCAGGATATTGCGGTTAAAACCAATCTTCTTTATTGGGCCACTTCAACACCCAACATCGGGTTTGAATTCGGGCTGGGCAAGCGTACAACCCTCGATCTGGTGGGGGGGTATAATCCGTGGACCCTTAATAAAGACGATAATAAGAAGATCAAGCATTGGATGGTGATGCCGGAATTCCGGTACTGGTTGTGCGAACGTTTCAACGGACATTTTTTCGGTATTCATACCGGGTTTGCAGAATACAATATCAGCGGTGTGCGGATTCCCTTCCAAAATAAGTCTACCCAAGAGCATCGTTATGAGGGGTGGGCCACCGGGATCGGTATTTCTTATGGTTATACGTGGATTTTAGGTAAACGCTGGAATCTGGAAGCGAATATCGGTGCCGGATACATTTACACGAAGTACGACAAGTACGAGTGCAAGACTTGCGGTCGTTTCAAGGGTAACCAGAAGAAGCATTATTTCGGCCCGACGAAAGCGGGAATATCTCTTATCTACATTATTAAGTAATACCGGAAAAAGATGAAACATTTATATATCATATTCTTAGCGTTACTGGCATGTTGTCCGGAGGTGATACATGCTGAAAACGAGATCAGTTACCTTGCCGAAATCGGGATACAGAACCGGGGAGTTGTCAAGAAAGGCAGAGAAGTACAACTGACCATGCTGGTTGATTTGAGTGAACTTAAAATCAAGACACAGCATACGATAGCCTTGACTCCCATATTGCTATCCAAGGATGGAAACCGTGAAGCGGCTTTCCCACCGATCGTCATAGACGGTAAAGCCCGCAACAAAATGTATCTTCGGGCTCAGCGTCTGGAAAGTGTAGATATTCCCCCTTATCACGACGAGAATGCACAGGTTGTCATCCGTCGCCGTAACGGTAAAGATCAGGGGTACGAGTATCTGGCGACAGTCCCTTACGAACACTGGATGCTCGATGGGCGGATCGAACTGCGTGAGCAGGTGTATGGGTGTGTAAACTGTTCGGAAGGTAAAGCGGAACAGGTCCTGCCCGGGAATATTCTTCCCGCTTTCATCCCTGATTACAGAATTTGTACGATTGTGCCCGAACCGGAACCGGTGAAAGTCCGGGCTGAAACCCGTACGGCGCGTCTCCAGTTTCGTCAGGATAGTTACAGGATCCTTCCCGGATATAAGGATAATCGTTCTGAATTGGATACCGTGTCCCATTCGATTCAGCTAGTCGAGGATAACGAGGATGTTTCCATCACGGGTATTTTTATTACCGGTTACGCTTCTCCGGAGGGTACTGTGGCTCACAACCTCAAACTGTCGGAGAATCGTGCCAAAGCGTTGGCCGACTATATTTGCCGCCATGACAAGTTCGACCCTGCCATGATACACGTCGATTGGAAAGGTGAGGATTGGGAAGGTTTCCGTCTCGTGCTGGACAAGTTTCCAGGGCTTCTGAAACGTGGAGAGGTCGTGCGCATTATCGATGAATGTACAGGAGACCGTGATGTCTGTGAAAAACAGTTGCAGGAATTAGTACCTGCCGACATCTATCATCGCCTGCTCAACGAGATATATCCTCTTTTACGGCGTAATGAATATAAAATAGAATACAATGTTCGCAACTTCAATCTCGACGAGGCCCGGCGCATGGTGGACGAACGTCCCGATTTGCTGAGCTTGACGGAGATGTATAAAGTGGCCGCTTCTTATGAGAAGGGATCACCCGGATACGGGAAAGTTATGCAGGTGGCTGCCCGTTACTTCCCCGATGCACCGGCCGTCTTGAACGACCTGGCATTGGAGGCTATGGCAAAGAAGGAGTATGACAAGGCTGTGCAATTGTTAGAATATTCGAAGGTTACCTTCAGCGATTCCACGCTTCTCAACACCCTGGGAGTTGCCTATGCCGGGGCCGGAGAGCCTTATAAAGCGGAAGACGCTTTCCGTCGTGCCGCCGAAGCAGGGGTGGAAGAGGCCCGGCATAACCTGACACAAGTGCAAGGAGTAATAGAACAATTATAATTTTCAATAAAACCATTAATTTTTGTATTTATGAAAGTGAAAAATTTAGTATTGATGGCCTTAGTGGCTACAATGGGACTTGTTTCTTGCAGTAAGGACGAGCATGAAGATGGTGTGAAAACGGATACTATGCCCAAAAGTGTGACGATCAAACTGCCTAATATCCAAAAGACTGTGAAGTCACGTGCTACGGGTGATGCAATGAAAGGTGGTTCCCAGGTTGCGTTGGAAAATTTCAAGGTGTTCTTTGTGGATGCTGCCGGCAACCTGCAAACCGTTCCTCAGTATGAGAATCAGGATCAACAGGTCTATTTCAGTAAAACAGATTCTGAGTGGGCTGAAATAGGTGAGAACGGAAAAGATATTACCTATCATTTTCTGCCCGCTGCCACCTCGAAAGTCGTTGTCGTGGGGAATATCGGTGACGTGGAGTACTCTACAATTGCAACCCGTGTTGATCATATACCGAATGACAATGGAAGCGGTCACCCGACCTATCCTCTTTATGGTGAAGATGAGCTTGAAGAAAAAAAACTTGACGGGAGCGAAATTCATGACAATGTTTACACGGCGAACGTAACCCTGGAGCCACGTGTATCGCGTTTCGAAATCTATGGATTCCAGTATACCCAAGAGGGAGATGTTCCCAAGTATACCTCTGTCAAGTTACAGAAAATAGCATTGAACAATTACTATACACAGTCTGATTTCGTGTCTAAACTTCCTGTGGAGGATACTAAAGTATTTGAAACTATCGATCATACGGAAGTATGGGGTTGGATCGAAGATCGTTCCGCACCGTGGGCCGATGAATTGAATTTAGAATTGGCTGTCGGCGGGAAAAAATTCGTAGATGGTACGGATATTACCGATCCTGCTGAAGATGGAGAAGATGCCGCCGGAATCATCACTTACGGTTTAGCACACGTGACGGATGCTGCTAAGAATCCTGAGTTGTTGCTCGCCCTGCGCGGTGTGAACAGTAATTCAGAGGTGCCTCTCTATTTACGCGGACAGTTTACCAATGCTTCTGCCTTTACATCAGGAAAGATCTACCGGGTGCTCTACTCGTTCACGGATAGTGATTTCGACGAACCTGAGCGTTGCGTGGAGTTAAATGTGGATGTGGCAGACTGGACTGTCGTTCCTGTTTCTCCTGAATTCTAATAATTATTAAAGGGTGCGGAATGGCGGGTGTATCCCGTCTTCCCCCTCTTTTTTCTCCTTGATGAAATAAAAATAAGATTTATGAAATTGACGAGTATTGTTTTCTGTCTGGCGTTGTTAGGAGGTGCGTTAACTTCTTGTATCGATGAAGACATAGATGACTGTTTTAGCATCAACAGATTGACACTCAGCTATAAGGGAGATGGTACGACGGAGATATTCCCCGACAAGATCTGCCGGGTGGAAATGTATGTTTTCGATGCAGAGAATAAATGCGTCAATTCGCATACTTTATCCGACGATGAGTTAGCAAGCCGTACGGCTTTGCTTCCCCCGCTCAAAGCCGGGGATTACAGGATCGTCTGCGTGGGAAACACCCATCACACGAGAGTGGAGGGCCTCACCACTTGTGACTTTAACAAAATAGTATTTGCTGACGGGGATTATTTTGCCGGTAAACAGGTTTCCGGCAACGACTCTCTTTATCACGCTTCAACGTCCTATACCGTGCTGCCTTTTACCGGCAGGGAAGAGGATGATCAGACCAAAACGATAGAATTTGCCAGCTCCCACTACGATTTGTTCGTAGAAGTGGTTGGGATTCCCGCTGTGGGAAAACGTGCAGGTTCATTGCCTGTACTTGAGATATGTGGTGTCTCGCCTTGTACCGATTTCGAGAACCGGGCATGCGGAGAGGCTACGGATTATTTGCTTGAAACTACATATGAGTCCGACAAAAAATTGCTGACGGCTCGTGCCAACATAATGCGGCACATGAATCACAGGGACGTGAACGTCTGTCTGCGTCAGGCTTCCGGGGAAGAGTTGCTGGCGGAGATCAACCTGGCTGATTTTTTGGCTGCTAACCCTATGATCGATTGTTCTAAACAAGAGGTGCTGATTCCGATCCGGATCGAATTCAAGGCGGGCGCGATAAAGGTCACCGTTCCCGAATGGTATGTTGAGCAAGTGAAACCTGAATTTTAAGACCCTTAAAATATGTGAAACATGAGAAAGATACTTTATGCGGTGTTCTTATTCGGCTGTTGTGCTTCTCTGCTCTCCGGCTGTATCAAAGAAAAATATACAGTCCCCTCTGAAAAGGGTGATGCGTTGGTGCAACTGAACATAGGCACCCGGGCCGTAGAGGAGACCGACGGTATTCCCACAAACAACGAGACTGTTCTGCACTCGTTGCGCGTATACGCTTTTGTTGATGGACAACCGGCCGGACACTTCTACACGAAAGACGGACTGGACGTGAACAATCCCTCGTTCCTGATGCACCTGACCATGTATTCCACCATGACACAGAAGGTGGACTTCTATGTCGTGGCCAACGAAGCGGCCATGGAAACACCGGGTTCTTCTGTCTTATTGACGGAAAACACAACGGAAACCCAGTTGAACCATTTTACATTCACGAAGCTGAATACGTCGAAAGGTTTGCCGATGTTTTGCAAACAGACGGAAACAATCGACTTGACGCAGTTGTCGGATAAGACCCCGGCCGATCCCGGACATGCAGGGCACACGTTGCTTCGGCAGGACCTTACGTTTGAACTGAAACGCCCGATAGGTAAGCTCGGCGTATTCGCAGCCAAGCCTGTCGGAGAGAATAGCAGTCTGCGTGTTACCGGATTGACCGTACTGGCATCCGGAACAAGGACACGCAATTACCTGATGCCGCAAACTGATGAAACACTGAAAGCGATAACAGGTATTACAGGTGATATCAGCCTCGAAGTTGTCGAAGAAGAGGTAACGAAAACTTTAGCTGAGAATGCCTCGCAAACCGATAAGGAAAACCCGGCGAACTATACACCTGTTCTGAACGAATCTTTCTATCTTTTCGAAAACCCTTGGGGTAGTACCTCATGGGACGTTAAGGGGGATAACGACGGTAATGTTCTTCGGGTAGACTATGAATTCGATGGAAACGCCCGAAGCGGTTTTGTATATATGCCTCCTATCGAAAGGAATAAATATTATACGGTCTGTTGCCTGATGCACAACGATGGTAAGATAACCGTCGAATATAAGGTGGCCGACTGGAATAAGGAGAATTACAATATCACTTTTGATTATCCGAGTTACGACAATCCGATAACACCTGCTGACGGAAGCTCGGTACCGGAAGATGGACAATACAGCCAACCGACTATTTGGTACAATAACGATGCTACTTCTGAGGAGGGCAGTTACTCTTTCACATTCTCGATATTCGGGCCTGATAAACAGATATGGGTTCCCACATTGCTTGATGCCACAGCTGGAGATTTTGAGATAACGGTTTATCAAAAAGGAGTGCTTGTCGATCCGGGAAATTATGTGGCTTCCTCTGACCCCTACCAAATCAAGATCAAGGCATTGAAGTCCACAAATGTGGACAAAACGGTAAGTCTGGCTATCTCTTACACGCCGGCGTGGGATCAGACAGGTAGTTCATTGTTATTAATTAACGGGCAGAGCGCTTCCTTGAAATGGCAGGGGAGTAACATTCCCGAGGCAATTGTGATAAAACAGATCGAAGTACCCATAAATAACTAACGAGCGATGAAACAGCTAGTATATCATATTATTGTTTGTGGCATGGCGGTACTGTTTCTTACCGCCTGTGAAAAAGACGACGATATTTCGGGCAGAAGCATGGAAAAGAACGGTAATAGCATCATTCTTAATCTATCGTCGGAGACATTGCCTGTGAGCCGTGCCGGCAATGAACCCGGAGTGGAAATGGCCGTCAACCATATCGACGTTGTGATTTTCGAAGAGAACGGAGATTGGAAATGGCACGAGCGGGTGGAGGGCAGTGAAACCGGTAACGGTAAGATCACCTTAACAGCTAAGAGGAGCAGTTTCAATAAAGACACAAAGTATTGGGTATACCTGATTGCCAACAGCACAGCTCTGGCGGAAATATTCGATGCCAAAGATTTCGATCTGAATAGACTCAAGGCCATGACGCAGAGCGACCGGAATATCCACATGACAGGATTATCGCAGGTGAGCGGTGCCCCGCGGACTTTTCTGATGGACGGTGTGGCTTATGCTGGAACCGATGAACCCAATGCCCCCGAAACGGTAACTCTAAACTACGGAACGGCTACGGACAATACGGAACTGCAGGTTACCTTACGCCGTGCGGCAGCCAAGATTGTCGTCAGGATACAGAAGGGTGACAGAGTAACGTTCGATGACAGTAAGGAAGCCCATAATGCAGGATATTATTTGCGCAACATGCCTTATACAACATCGGTAATAGCGGATGTAAACGGTACGGCTGATCTGACAGATACCGATAAGTCCTCCGGCAGCTATTTCAACTGGACTGCGGATTTAATTACCGTGACCGCCTATACCTATGCTCATACGTGGATAAACGAAAGTGCGCTTGAAAAGGAAGTACGTCTGGTTGTGAATATTCCCATGAAGTATGAGGGGGATGGAGACGATGCACAGCTTCGTGAGAGCAACTGGTACCAGATCCCTGTCAGCGAAAAGAAAGCACTGGAACGTAATACCTGCTACGAGGTGGTAGTCAGTGTGAATGCTCCCGGAGCCAACGACCCGTCAAAACCGGTTGAATTGACTGATATGACTTATTCCGTGCAGGACTGGAATGAACAAACGATTCTGGTTGGCGGTGAGGATGATCGTCCGGTCTACCTGACGCTGAATGAAAACGAGATAGAGATGCATAATATGGCGGATGACAATACTACACTGCGATTTGCATCGTCATCGGAAGTACATGCTGAAGTTGTAAGCGCTTATTATTACGACAAGTTCGGAGTGCAACGTTCTGTAGATGCTCAGACTCTCAGGCAAATCACCATAACCCCCGAGCCTGATGTAACAGGAAATATCGGCATTCATAGCCCGGTACCGACCAACAACACGATCCGCTATATCAAAGTGAAAGTCTTTAATGATGATCAGGTAGAACGTGAGGTCGAAATTATCCAGTACCCGTTGGAGTACATCATAAACATACAGAGTTGGTATTCTTATCGTGACGATTTTAAAACAAATAACGCCCGGCCTACCACGTATGAGTATATGGGAGACCGTATATACGGAATCAGCCTTGCCACGGGAAATATATCCAGCTGGAACGGACAATATGATTACGAAGCATCAGAAAGAAGTGGTTGGTGGGGTGAAACTAATACATCCAGCGGTTTTTTCCGATCTAAGTTTGTTTCCAGTGTAACGAACGGAAAATCAACCATTCTGCACTATTATTGGAATAGTAGGGAGCAGAGAGAGACAAGCAGCACAGGAGAATACAATGGACGTTTGTACCATATTCGATTAACAGCAACATCGAATAAATATACAGTGGGACGTCCTCGATTGATTGAAGACGAAAGTAATCCCGGACTGATGGTTACAGATCCCGGAAAAGATAATGCTCAACTGGTCTCCCCATCTTTTATGATTGCATCTTCATTAGGTGGCTTTATGTTGGGGGCTGGAAATTTGACATTGGATGACAGCGACAATAGTTTGAGGGTTGCACGGGAGCATTGTGCTAATTATGTGGAGGTTGCAGAGGATGGAACGGTGTATGACGATTGGCGTTTGCCAACCGAGGCCGAATTGAAGATTATCATGGATTTTCAAGGAACAGAAAATGCAGATGCAGATGCTATAGATTATCTGTTAAATGCTGCATATTATTATAGTGCAAGCGGCAGGGTATCCAATTCTAAAAACAATATGAATGGAACCGGTGTTCGTTGTGTCCGCGACGTTTACAATGGCAAATAGACCGGTAATTAGTACGAAGAACAGATAAAGGATAAGACTATGATAAAAAGAGTAATACATACGGCAATAACTTTGGCTGTGCTACTGGTCTCTTGCCGGCAAGATGACCTGCCGGACTCGATGCCCACGGCACATGAAGGTTACGTGGCCCTTCGGTTCAGTGCCGATATTCCGGCTATGCAGGAGGTGGTAACCCGTTCGGTCGATCCCGACGGAGGTGGTGTACAGGACATGACACTGTTCTGTTTCGACAGTTACGGTCTTTTTACCACGACCGTCGAGGCCAAAGTTACCCCTACCGGGAATGGAGCCGGCTTAACAGGAAATTTCGAGGCCGAAGTGCCTGAAAATACCCGAACCGTACATTTTCTCGCCAATCAGAATATGTCGGAATTCAAGGAGGATAAATTTCGTAACAAATCGGAGGCCGAGGTTATGGCTCTGCTGGAGGGCTCGTCGGGGCGTATGATCTATTGGGCACGTTTTACCTGCGATCCGGATAACGATAGTAAGATCGATGCTCAAATGGCCGACAAGGGAAATACGATAAAGATGATCCGCAACCATGCGCAGGTTTCCATCGACAATCCGATCAACGGGTGGATAGAGGTGACGGGTTTTGTAGCCTATAACACGAATGCCTTTGGTACGGTAGCTCCCTATCACCCGGAAAAGGGATTCGATTTCGAGTGGCCGGGCGAAGACGATCCGTTTGTCACACTTCCGCAGAATGATGCCAGGATGAGCGACATCACGGATGTGACCACGGCCACGAAACAGTATATCTTCGAAAGTGAAAACAGCGCAGATGATCCTGTCAGTATCATCATTCGCGGACATGTTCCGGGTGAGTCCACGGAAAAATATTATCGGGTGATGCTGATTGACGAAAAAGGCGATCAGATTCTCATACGCCGTAACCATCATTACAAGTTGAATATCAAGGGAGCCCTTTCTTTTGGACAGGAAAACTTCGCCGCTGCATTGACAGCAGCGGCCACGAACAACGTCTGGATCTCCATTTCCGACGAGGTGAACGAGGTAGAGGATCAGAATTACATTCTCACGGTTGAAAAGACCGGCTATGTGATAGATGGAGACGCTACGGGCGGAACCGGAAACTACACACTTTCTTATACTGTTAAAGGTAAAAACGGAACGACGATAACAAAAGACGATAAGGCAGATGTCTCGTGGATAGATAACCTCGTGGCTAGACAAAATATAGACAATAGTTTTGAGATTGAAGACGGGATTGGTAAGGGCAGTATCGTCATCTCTCTGCTTCCTTTGGGAAATAACGAGAAGCTGGAAGGTACATTGCTTGTAAAGAAAGGACGTCTGCAACGCAAAATTAAAGTGATCACAGTGAAGAGACAGGCGTTCACTCCTTCATGGGTAGGCACGCAGGTGTACGGAAAAATAAACGAGAATAATCCAACCGAAGACCGTTCGCACGTAACGGTGATGTTTACCATTCCCGAAACATGTCCTGACGAGCTGTTCCCGATGAAAGTGTACCTATCGGCCAACGAATTGGATATACGTTACGAGGCAGGTATGGCATTGCCCGTGGTCCGTAATGGCGACAAGGAGTGGTACAGTAGTGGAGACATCAAAACGGAACCGGACTATAAATTTCTATATACGGTCGAACAGGCCGGTGTGCAACGGGTTTATTTCGAGAATATCCTGTCACAGGCTGCCGGATATAAAGGGACGCTCTATATTGAGGCCGAACACTTCGAAACCATGACTCGGGAATTTACGTTCTCTGACACCCGTAAGTCCATCACGGTAACGGGACTGAAAGCGTATAGCGCCGATCCTACCCAAAATCCGGATGGATATGCAGATGACGAGTATGTGTTATACCGCCTGGTGCCGCAGAAGGTCAATGCTAAGGTGCAGTTTGATCTGCAACTCATGCAGAAACAAGGCGATGAAGTGGAAGATGACCAAAGAGGAACACCGTTCAATGCCGGAGAGAAAGATGAGTTCTTGCTATATTCACAGTATTTGTCGGATTATAAAGATCCGTCGGAAGCCGATATTGTGTCGTTTGACTGTAATTTCTATACTGACGAGGCAGATACGTGGTGGAGAAAGAACAATCCGGCAGGCGGTCGTATGTTGATGTTCAAACCGATAAAGCCCGGCAGTCCGACGGAAACCGGCAAATATTCGATTTATATGTACACGAACCGGGCAAAAAGCGCGGAAGTGGTCAGGATTGCCTCGAACCAACCCGGTAATGAGGCGGTACTGGCGGCAGATGCCGGTGATATGGGTATATATGCCGGTAATTCATACCGAAGCGTTACGTTTGAGCTGGCCAATTACAATCCGTTCCGTTTCGGGGCACGTGTAAAATATGCCGGTGAGGATTGGAAAGGGAAAGATGACGAACCGGATAGGTCCGCTTCAGCGGCAGATATTCCTGAAGTGGTAACCCCTTTGGTATGGACTTATCAACCCGAACAGGAGGTGGATATTGCCATTGACGTGACCAGTTTTTGCGGATCGGACGGAAACTCGGTAGATCCGTTCGGCAATGAGTTCGAAATTTATATCGATGCGCCCATGCTGAAGATTGATGAAAACCGCTTGGCGGCAAACAAATTGAATGGAACGAAACTAAAGGCCGATCCTGCGGTTCCGGGACGTTTCATTTATACAGTGGAGGCTGACAGGGAGGCCGAACGTAACTATGGTACAAATGCAATCGAAAACATAGACAATACAACGACTATTTCAGTAAACCAAAACGGAGAGCGTAAAACCTTGCCGTTTATCACAAATAGCATTGTAAGTGCGGGCGACATCACGATTTCCTCCAACGAGAAACAAGTAGTGTATTATAGTAAGACTTTCCGGGTAACCAACCGGTCGATTACGGGAACGCTCCGTTATGCAGCCGCTGACGGTGTAAAGGATGTGCCTGTCGGTGCGTTCGTCTCTTTCGAGCGTGTCGGCAACAACAGTCGTATCGGTTCGGTTACCGTTACGGCTGACGGCCGATATGAATTGCGCCTGCGTAGGGAGTACGAGTTCAACTGGTATTCCGACAAAATCGAGTTGCATTACGAGGATACTGCCGGAAACGTTTATCACAAAATCTACGATAATTTGGCTGAGCTGTTCGCAAAGCCGGATATTGAACTTCAAGCGGCTACCGGTAACTGATATTTTGAATGATACAATCGGAAACTCCGAACGTGGAAGCGTCCGGAGTTTTTCATAAATCATAATACCAAGCGACATGAAAATTCTGAATCTAACCCTTTGGGCGTGTATCTTCTGTATCGGGCTTATGTCCTTCGCTCAGGCGCAACGAACGACGGAGGAGTTTCGGTTACCCGAGGTACCTGTTCTTCTGACGGATCCCGCAGAACGGGCTGCTTATCTGGCCGTGCATTACTGGGATTATTTCAATTTTGCTGACACCACCTTAATTTCCCGGCCTGAAATCACGGAACAGGCATTTGTCGATTTTATCAGTATTCTTCCCTACACGGCAAAAGTACAGGTTGCCGTCGACACGCTTTTCCGGCGTGCTATGGTGAAAAAAGAGATGTTGTACCATTTCATATCCTTGGCGGACAAGTATCTTTACGAACCCAACTCGCCTATGTACAACGAGGAGCTGCATATCCTGGTACTGCGTTCACTGCTCGGGAATCCCGGCTTGGATGATTGGGATAAAGAACGTCCCCGTTACCTCTTGGAAATGGCCCTGAAAAATCGTCCGGGTGATGTGGCTGCCGATTTTACCTACCGGACCCGCGACGGTGCCATGAACCGGCTTTCGGGTATAAAAGCCGATTATGTTGTGCTTTATTTCAATGATCCCGATTGCACGGACTGTCAACGTGTGAAGGAGGCGCTTCTCTCCTTACCGGTTATGAATGAATTTATGAAGGCCGGACGGTTATGCCTGCTATCCGTGTGTGTGGAGGGTAAAACGCCGGCCTGGGAAAAAGCGATCTTTCCCGCCCGTTGGATCGATGGTTATGACGAGGGAAAACGGCTTACCCGTGAACAGGTATATGATCTCAAGGCAATGCCCACCCTCTACCTGCTCGATAGCGGGAAACGGGTAATACTCAAGGATGCCTCGGCAGAAAAAATCGAGGTATGGCTCGCTGAACAATAGCCGAAAGAGAGCAGCGTGGGGAGTACAAGCTATTTTTTCAAAAAAAATCATTTTTCTGTTATACTTTTTTTCTTTTTCGGATTTAATATATAAAAATAACAAAAATCTGAAAAAGCATGAAGCGTCGTGGATATGATATCGGTAGGGTTGTCGATCTGATATTCGAATATTGGTTGGGGCGGATGAAAGATTCGGAGCTCGAGGAATACAGGCATATGAAAGAAACGACAGGGTTGGACAAGTATGCCCGGGAATTTGAGGACCGGGAGTGGATAAAGAATGCATTGGAAGAACCGGATATTTTTGAGACGGATAAAGCTTACCGGCGATTTTGGAGCATGACGGCCGGAAAACGGTCTATCGGCCGCCTTCGCTGGAGATGGGTGGCCTCGTTGCTGATTCCGTTGTTGGTCGGTGGAGGGGTCGGACTATTCGTTTGGTGGCAACCCGCTTCGATACCCTTGTCGGAAGAGATCGGAATTGTAAAACCGAAAGCGGTGGTGACCCTGGCCAATGGAGAAAAAATAAATTTGGGAGAAGAAGTGGCTCCTATAGCTGAAAAAGACGGTACCCGGATTCAGTACCACGACGGACAATTGGTTTATTCTTCCCAATCACAGACAGCAAAACCACAAGTCCTGTACAATGAATTGACCGTCCCGCGTGGAGGTGAGTATTCGCTGGTCTTGGGCGACGGTACCCGGGTTTGGCTGAATGCCGGTTCGAAGCTGAAATATCCGGTTCGTTTCAACGGTTCGCAACGGCAGGTGTTTTTATCGGGAGAGGCTTATTTCGCTGTTGAAAGAGATACAGCACATCCTTTCATTGTTTCCGGTTCATCCGGGGAGATCCGGGTCTTGGGTACAGAGTTCAATATCCGGGATTATGAAGATGAAGAACGGGTTGTGACTACCTTGGTGAAAGGAGCTGTCAGCTATACCGGCAAGAATTTGAAACAGGGGGAAATAGTTATGAAACCCGGAGAACAGGTCAGGGCCGGACGTCGGGGGGAGAAACCGGAATTATTGCAAGTGAATCCTAAAGAATTTATAAGCTGGAAGGACGGCATTTACTTCTTTAACAAAGAATCCCTGGAAGAAATGATGAAGACGGTCGGACGTAACTATGATGTGGAAGTTTTTTTCAATGGAGAAGCTTTAAAAAAATTACGCTTTTCAGGTCAACTGAAAAAATATGAACGGGTAGAAGAATTCCTGCAATTTATAGAAACCGGCGGGGATGTTACCTTTATTGTGAAAGACAGAACTATTACTGTAAATCCGAAATAAAACGATACGACAATTGTAGCAGCAATTGCCGTATCACACTGAAAAATTATTGGATAATTAAACAAATCAAAGTTATGAAAAAAAAAATGGTATTACAAACCGGGGCTTTCCTGGGAACGACGAAAAAAATTTTTGTTGGTATTTCTACTGAATGTCTTCCTGTTTTTTGGGGTACAAGCCCAGACACACCGGGTCACTCTGAATGTGAAAGAAACCTCTTTGGAACAGGTGATTAAAGAATTGGAAAAACAGACCGGATTACAATTTTTTTATAGTCAGGATAAAATCGAAAAGATTACCGGTTTATCGTTACAAGCTAAACAAGAAGATTTTAAAACGATTTTGGACCGGTTGTTGAAACACACCCCCCTTACTTTTACGGTAATGGATAATGTGGTAGTCATTAAAGACCGGGAAAAAACGGTTTCACCGCTTCAGTCGGCTATTCGGGAGATAAAAGGTGTGGTGACGGATGTACAGGGAAACACCTTGCCGGGAGTGACTGTCCGGATCAAAGGGACGACTTTGGGCGGAGTAACCGATACTGAAGGTGCCTTTCAGCTCAATCTTCCTGAGGGCGGAACGGTCTTGTTGTTTTCTTTTGTGGGTATGAAACCTTTGGAGGTTGTTCTCGGGGATCAGGAATTTTTACGGGTGAAACTCGAAGAAGAAAAGGTGGAAATGGACGAAGTGGTCGTTACCGGTATTTTTCGGAAAGCGAAGTCGAGTTATACCGGTGCGGCAACCGTAGTGACGGGAGAAGAACTTAAGCAGTTCGGTAATCGTAACTTGTTGACTTCCTTACGGAATATCGACCCTTCGTTTAATATTGTCGAAAACAATGAATTCGGTTCTAATCCCAATCGGTTACCGGAAATACAGATCCGTGGGAATTCGAGTTTACCGAACGTTGACCAGTTGAAAGACGAAACAAGGGTGAGTATGAATACGCCGTTGGTGGTATTGGATGGGTTTGAGACGAGCCTGGAAAAGTTGTTGGATATCAATGAAAACGAGGTTGAGGCGATCACATTGCTCAAAGATGCTTCGGCTACAGCGATTTATGGGTCGAGGGGAGCCAATGGGGTGATTGTCATTACGACAAAAGCTCCGGCGATGGGAAAATTGCGCGTTACCTATCGGGGAGATTTAAATCTGGAAGTGCCCGACCTGAATTCTTATGATGTGTTAAATGCCTGTCAGAAATTAGAGATAGAGAAAAAAGCCGGTTTGTGGAGCGAGACGAACCTGACAGATTTGGCGACCTATAATAAAATTCTGAATGATATCAATTCCGGGGTAAATACGGATTGGCTGTCCCAGCCTTTACGGGTAGGTGTCGGTCATCGGCATAACTTGCGTTTGGAGGGAGGAGACAAAACCTTTCGTTATGCTGCTTCGATCCAGTATAATGATGTCCAGGGGGTAATGAAAAAATCGTCCCGCCGTACGTTGAACGGCACTTTGAATCTGAGCTATTATTATAAAACCCTGAAATTTACCAATAGCCTGATGTTGGGGTTTAATAAAAGCGAAGAATCGCCTTATGGTAGTTTTAACGATTATGTAAAAATGAATCCCTACTACCGGATATACGATGACTCGGGTAAACTGATCAAAAGTTATATCCGCCAGCATCAGAATCCGTTGTATAATGCTTTGCTGAATACCTACGACCGAAGTGAATATACCGATGTTGTCAATAATTTTTCTATCGAATGGCAGATCATTCCGGATCTGTTGTTACGGGGCCGAATAGGCATAGAACAGAAACATACGGAGCGGAATGTTTTTAAACCTGCCGATCATACTGATTTTGCCGATTATTCTTCTGCCGATGTATTCCGGAAAGGAAGCTACCGCTATATTCCGGGTAAGGAATTTTCTTACGATGCTGGTTTGAATCTGAGTTATTCGGTTACTTTTAAAGAACGACATATGTTGTATGCCGGATTGGATTATAATATTCGTCAAAATAAGATCACAGGATACGATATTCTGGTAGAGGGTTTCAATAATGAAGATTTCGATTTTTTGCCGATGGGTTTGCAATATGCCTCGGGAGTAAAACCAGCTGGTTCTGAAAGCCTGACCCGGGCAATCGGTATGACGGCTAGTGTGAATTATACCTACGATAACCGGTATTATATCGATCTTTCGGGGCGTACTGACGGGGCTTCGCAATTCGGTACTTCCCGGCGTTTCGCTCCTTTCTGGTCGACGGGTATCGGTTGGAACCTGCATCAGGAGAAGTTCTTACAGGGAAATCCGATTGTGAATTTTTTGAAATTAAGGGCTTCGGTCGGAATTACCGGTTCTCAGAATTTTGATTCCTACCAGGCTTTGTCGACCTATCGCTATATCACTGACCGACGCTATTATAATTGGATGGGGGCGACGATGATAGGACTGGGAAATGAAGATTTGCAATGGCAGCAAAAGATGAATTATAATGTAGGTGGCGAAATGAAATTAATAGACAACCGTATTTCTTTGGCAGGCGATTTTTATATAGAGACGACGAAAGATTTGGTATCCTCGGTAGATATCCCGATGGCGAACGGATTTACTTCTTATATCGAAAATATCGGTAAAATGCGGAACCGGGGTTACGAACTGAAAGCGACGGTGTTTGTGGTCCGTAATTCAGACCGGGAACTGAGCTGGTCGGTGACCGGTGGTTTGATACACAACGAAAATAAAATATTGGAAGTTTCCGAAGCGTTGCAGGATGCACAAAAGGATTTGGAAGCCGATCAGGGGGCTAATCCCAATATGTTGTATAAAACAGGATATTCTACTAATACGATTTGGGTGGTACGCTCCTTGGGTATTGATCCGAGTACCGGTAGGGAGTTGTATCTGGATCGTTTCGGTGAACCGACCTTTACCTGGGATTCCAGGGATCTGACTGCTTGCGGAGTAGCTGAACCGAAATATCAGGGAAATCTGAGTACGATGTTCCGCTATAAGGGATTCTCTGCGAATCTTTCTTTCGGCTATCGTTTCGGCGGCCAGCTTTATAATTCGACCTTGATCGAGAAAGTTGAAAATACCGATTTCCGGGAGAATGTAGATGCCCGGGTATATAAGGGACGTTGGCAGAAAGCCGGAGATATTGCCGCTTTTAAAGGTTTGCACCTCAAAGATAAAACTTCTAAAACTTCCCGTTTTGTCGAAAATGAGCGGGTGTTTAACTGCCAGAGTGTGACCTTACAATATCTTTTCGATTCCCCCCGTTTGAAAAAAATAGTGGGTATGGAGAATCTGACACTGAATGTCAGTACCTCCGATCTTTTTTATATTTCGTCGGTAAAGAGGGAAAGGGGAACAGCTTATCCTTTTTCACGGCAATTTTCCTTTTCATTGAGTGCAACTTTTTAAAATGAGATATGATGAAAAATAAGATTATATATGCGATAGGATGGGTACTACTCCTGATTGTATCCGGATGTAGCGATTGGTTGTCTGTATCTCCTCGGACAGAAAAGCCGACAGAGCAGCTGTTTGAAACTCAGAATGGCTTCCGGGATGCCCTGACCGGTGCTTATATCGAAATGATGAGCGATAAAAGTTATGGTGAATATCTTACGATGAGTAAGATCGAATATCTGGTTGATTTTTGGGATCCTGAAAAGGGTAGCGGTGAGGAAGCATTGACCCTCCACCGTTATTCCGACGCTCAGGCAGTGACGATGATCGATGCCTTGTACGAACAACAATATAAGGTGATCTTGGCTGTAAATGCCATTTTGGAGTATGTCGATCTTCGGCAAGCGATCTTTGATCCGGGAGCGTATGAAGCCGTAAAGGGAGAATGCCTGGCTTTACGCGCGATGTGCCATCTGGATATTCTACGGCTTTTCGGACCGGTACCGGCAGAGGCGACTTCAGTTCCGATACTTCCCTATGTGGAAACAGTGACTAAAGAATTACACCGGCATGTGAATTTCGACGGCTATAAAGCCCGGTTAATAGCCGATTTGGAAAATGCGGAAGGGTTATTGAAACAACATTTGGAGAAACAATCCGAAATTGAGGAAGATTATTTTAAATACCGGACGATCCGGATGAACTATTATGCGGTAAAAGCCCTTCAAGCCCGCGCTTATCTGTGGTTCGGCGATACTCAGAAGGCTTATGAAGCTGCACAGGCGGTGATTACGGCTAAGGATGAAGACGGGAATCCAAGATTCCGTTTGGGGACAGCCGGTGATTTTAGTGAAGGCCGTTTTACCCTACCTTGTGAACAGGTGTTTTCACTTTATCGGTTTGATTTACAAGATAAATATACCGAATTGTTCAGTGGAGATGGCCTCTATAAAGGAACCAAGGAAACAACGGTAAAGAAAGAATTGTATGGAAATACCGGTTCGGATATCCGGGAAATGAATCTTTGGAATTTGTTGGTGATGGCGAATAAAGCGAGTTATTATGTATGCAATAAATACCAGGTGACGGAGGCTACTTCGGAGAAAGAAGAGGATAAGGTTATTCCGCTTTTGCGATTGAGTGAAATGTATTTAATAGCCATAGAGGCGGGACCGGAAACCGAGGCGCAGCGTTTGTGGAAGGAGTTTTTGTCTGCCCGGAATCTGGTTACTGCAGATTTACCTTCGGATGCTGCGCTGCGGAAAGCGGCTATTATTGCAGAATACCGGAAAGAATTTTATGGGGAAGGCGTTACTTTTTTTCTGCATAAACGTCTGAATTTGCCTAAAAATCAATGGCTTTGGGCTCCTTCTGACTTGGAGGTAAATTATGTTTTGCCTTTACCTGAAACGGAATTGAGTGAAAAATAAAAAGTAAGCAATGAAGATGAAAAAAATGAAAAGGTTTCTGATATCGGGATTACTGGCAGGATGTTGGGCTGCATGTAATTCGAACGATTATAAAATGTATTCCGGTGAAGCTTATATACAATTCTCGGAAACAAAAGATACACTGCAACGTTATTCGTTTTATTTTCAGCCGGAACAGGTGACGGAAGACACAGTCTGGTTTGAAGTGATCACGACAGGATATACTTCTTCCGACCCGCGTAGTTTTAAAGTGGTACAAGGACAGATCGAAGGGCAAAATAATGCTGTGGCCGGCGAACAGTATAAGTTTTTGACGAGATGAATTATTCGGTTGAGGCTGGCAGCGTTAAAGCCAGAGTACCGGTAGTCATTTTCCGGAATAAACTGGCTGAACGGACTACTTATTATTTACGATTGGAAATTGTAGAAAATGACTTCTTTAAGACCGGGGTGAAAACTGAATTGCACCGGACGGTGGTTTTTTCAAAAGATTTACTAAAACCTGCCGGATGGGGAGGATATCTGGAAAGTGTTGTTCTGGGACCTTATAGCATCAATAAACACATGTGGATGATTGAACAGACCGGTAAAAAATGGGATGACGAGTTTCTTACTGCTTTAAATGACGAGCCGGGATCGGATATGTATTGGAGGGACAAATTGAATGAATACCTTTTGGAATACAACCGGCAAGGAAATATTTTATTGGATGATGATAATCGTGAAATTACGGGATTCCCGGAATAAAAAGTAACACTATGAAAAAATATATTTTATTGGCAATCGTGGGGTTGCTGTTGATGTCTTGTTTTGAAGATAAGGGCAATTATAGTTATACAGTCGGAGAACAGATTACGGTTTCCGGAGTAGAAAAGGAGTACTTGCGTTATTTTATGAACGATCGGCTGGTTGTTCGCCCTGAAGTCTGTTCTACCGATCCGGACGCCCGTTTCGAGTATCTGTGGACGATTTCTGCTCAGGGAAGGTTAGGGGATACACTCACTCTGGATAAGGTATTGGATACTCTCGTAAATTGGGAACCCAATCAGAATTATACGCTGGTATTGGCAGTTACGAATATGAATAGCGGATATACTGTTTACCAGGAGGCTGAATTGATCGTAGGTACTCCTTATTCCCGGGGGTGGTATGTCTTGAAGGACGATGGACAACAGACCGATATCGATTTGTATAGCGAACAGGGAAAACTGAGTAATATTCTTTTTGCTGTGAATGGGCAAAATCTGAAAGGGAAAGCACAGAAGTTGTCTTTTATCGCCAGTCATCAGGTGTTTGATGAAGAACAGAATAAGTATACCGCACAAAAAACTTTATTTGCCCTGACCGATCGGGATTTACTGGGAATAGATATTTCCAGGGCCGGGATAAACCGGACCTACGAAAATATATTCTATGAAGTCCCCGAACACCCTCGACCTCAGATGATGTTCGAGACGATGATGTGTAGTTATTTCCTCAACGATGGAAAAGTGTATTCTATTTTCAACATGTCGGATAATAGTGGAAAATTCGGATTGCCGGCTAATATCGGTAAGTTGAAGGAAATTTTCCGGCAAGGTATCCGGGATGTGGAACAATGGGGAGGAGAGGAACCTGATTTTATCCGGGAATGGAAAAGTCGGCTTCGCCGAATGTATTGGGAAGCCATTGTGGCGACTTATAATGTAATGCGTTATGAGCATTGGCAGCGTCCCCGTACGTTATTGCGGGCTATCGGAAGGATGCCCTTCCGGGATACGGCTTTTTTTAAAACTTCTGAAGGGCGGGTGTGGATTTATAATTATCTGTTGGCACAGGAGGAAGAAGGACGTTTTCGGTTTACTCTTTCGGACTATTTACTGAAAAAAGCGAAATGTATTCCCAACCGTTCTATTGGTGAGGAGTATCTATTGAGGGAGTTGAGCAGGCGGGTAGATAACCGGGAATTGCTCTGTCTGTCGGAGACATTGGAGTGTTGTGCTCCCTGGATAAAAAGCAGGAAAGGAAAAATCCTCTTTCAGGAAATTTGCAGCAAAGCCGGCGAACAAATAAAGAACGACACCTTGAATGGTGAAGGATGTGCCTTTATTTTCGAGGACCAGGACGGGGTAAAAGTGAGTTCGGAAACTTTCCGGGGAAAGTATATATATCTGGATATCTGGGCGACCTGGTGTGGACCCTGTAAACAAGAGATGCCCTATATGCAGAAATTGGAGCAACAATACAGGGGTGAAAAGATCGTTTTTGTTTCTCTCTCCATGGATCGGTGGACGGAGAAAGAGAAGTGGAAACTATACCTGGCAGAACATCGGATTCAGGGAGTAACTTTGATTGCTCCGGAGGGATTTAAGAGTTCGTTCATCCGGAAATATGGCGTAACCGGAATCCCCCGTTTCATGTTGATCGGCCCTGACGGTAAGATGATGGCACACAACTGCTGGCGTCCGTCCGATCCCAGAACAGAATTATTGTTGAAAAAATTGTTATCGGCGAAAAACTGACATTAAGGTGCTGGAAGAAGATAATCAACTTTAGATAATAACGGATAAAACGGTTATTATTGTTATTACCGTTTTATCCATTTCAACCGATCGGACCATTATTTGATCACCAGCATATCCTTCATCTTTTCTTTGGGAATGGAAATGATGGTGTGGCCACAAGAGTAAGGACCGAGGATATATTGGGCATAAGTAAAATCGACCGTGTGGAGGGTAAGGTTGATGCAGGTGACATTATCCACTGTCGGAGCTTCGAAAGTGAAGCATTTGTCCGGATCTTTCAGATTAGCCTTTAAAAGGGCATTGATATCTGCTGCTTTGTCCAGGTTGAGGATATCTTTATTGGTTAAGAATTTCTGTGTCTTCACATCGTAATTTATAGCATAAAAATCGGTCATCCCATGGGCTCCTCCCAGCATTTCGTACGATAATACCCGGACACTGATGTAGTTTTGGTCTGCCAGGAACACCGAATCTTCAATGATCAGTTCGTAGGGAGCTGCTTGCTTGAAACCTGCAGAATTTAAACAGGCAATGTTCTCTTTAGCTTGTTCGATAAAGGCTGCATGAATACCGTTGATCAGCCCGTTGACCTCGTCGTTGAATTTGACACAGCTTTTTTCAGTTTCAGCATCTGTAGTCGAGAAGGCAGGACGGTCGATTTTGATGTCCCATTGTCCGGTCGTGTCGGTCAGATGGATTTGTTTAACATCCAGCTTAATCTCTTTTTTACAAGCCCCTAAAACAAGGACTGCAAATACCAGGGTAAAAAGTTTTGTTTTCATCATTCTGTTTTTTGAAAATTAAAATTGCAATTTACGGTATATCGTAAATCGAATTTACAAAGTTAACTTTTAACAGATGATTTCCTATATTTTTATAAAAAATATAATCGAAAAATTCAAAACCCGATATGCCGGCGAAAATTGGATCAAATCACTTTTTTCTTCGGAGTCGTGGCAATAAAATCTTTGAGATAAAACGGTTCGAAGTAGGCGACATCGACAAATTCTTGCCGGCCGAACAGCTCCTCTGCAAGGGGGATCATGTGCCGGGCAGAGGTTTCTACTTGCCCCATAAAATGAGCATTAGGAGCGGTAAGGAGCATCCTGACTTTGTCGCTGCCATTTCCGAAAAAATAAATTTTATGTCCGGCCAATAAATCGGCAAACGAATTTTCGTCGACGATTTCTGCTTTGGTATCGATGACCTGTTGGTTGTTACGGTCGAAAAAAGCGGTATAGACTTCCATCCGGCGGGCGTCGATCATCGGGCAATACAGCGCTTCTTCCCGTATCCGTTCCGATACCGATAAGGCCAGTGCTTGTAAGGTCGGTACGGCGATCAGAGGTTTACCTGCTCCGAAACATACTCCTTTCGCCATAGATACTCCGATGCGTAATCCGGTATACGATCCCGGGCCCATACTGATCGCAACGGCATCCAGACAATGGGCATCCATGTGATTGTCTTTTAGGATTTCGTCGATGTAAGTGCCTAATAAAACCGAGTGGTTCAATCCCTCGTTATTTTCTTTCAAGGCAATCATTTTTCCGTCCCGGGCTAAGGCTACCGAGCAGACAGAAGTAGAGGTATCTATATTTAAAATCAAAGCCATAATTAAAGTCGAATGTTTAAAGTCAAGAGCTAAAGATTATTTCCGGATAATTTGAATCTCCCCGCCCATTCCCAGTTTGATAATACTCGAGGGAGCTGCCGGTTTATGATCGTTGCGGCGGTAATCTACGATATAGTCTACTGCATTTTTGATCTCCTCACTGATTTCCCCGAAAAAATGAGGGGAGGGTTCGCCGCTGATATTGGCCGAAGTCGAAACGATGGGTTTATTATAACGGAAAATTAAAGATCGGGTAAATTCTTCCCGCGTAATCCGGATACCGATCGTACCGTCTTCTGCGATCAGATTGGGTGCCAGACGTTTAGCACCCGGATAGATGATAGTTGTCGGTTTGTCGGCCACTTCGATCAAATCGAGGGCTATATCCGGGACGTCGGCATAGGAAGCTATTTTCCCTGCATCGTCCAACAATACAAGCATCGATTTGTTGTCGGCCCGTTTTTTGATGTCATAAATCCGTTTGACAGCTTCCGGATTAGTGGCGTCACAACCCAATCCCCAGATCGTATCGGTCGGATAAAGAATTACACCTCCGTTTTTCAGAATTCCCAGCGTTTTCCGGATTTCCTCTTTGAGTTTATCGTTCATATGATATAGATTTCAAAGGGCGAAAATACGAAGTTTTTCGTTTGTTTTTCGGCTATGAAGGGATTATTTTTCAGTTTAGTTGTGGAATAGTTGGTGGGTATCCGGAGGAAAATATATATTTACACTGTTTTTCTTAAAAAGTTGTTCGGTGGAAGGTGTGACATTGGATATGGAACGTTTCAGGCAAGGAGATAGCTTGATTTTCAAGACCGTTTTCGATGGTCTGTATCATTCGTTGTGCCTTTTTACCAACCGGTTTTTAAATAATCTGGATGCTTCAGAAGATATTGTGCAGGAAGCCTTTTGTGCACTTTGGAATCATCGGGAAGAAATGGAATCAGTTATACACATTAAATCTTTCCTTTATTCCGTGACCCGCAATACTGTCTTGAATTATATAAAACATCAAAAAATCAGGTTACGTTACGAGCAGAGTTTGCACGATTTAGAAGACAAAACTTTATTCGAATATTTCATTATAGAGGAAGAAGTGGAGCGGATATTGCTTAAAACCCAGGAAAATCTTCCGCCCAAATGTAAACGAATTTTCATTCTTGCCATACAAGGCAAAAACAATGATGAGATTGCCAAAGAACTGAATATTTCTGTCAATACCGTAAAAACTCAGAAAAAAATAGCCTACAGAACGCTCAAAGACTACATTTACGAAATCACCTGCCTGCTCTTTTTGCTTCAGAAATGAAGTTTTCTAAACAATTTTTTTTCATTTTTTCACCCACCATATCCGCTTAGTTGTATTACATAAAAAGCGGAAAGAAAATGAAATATTCGAAATACCCATTTTACATCTCACAACTGATAATAAAAAGCCTGAAAGGGCAATTGACGGAAGCCGAGCAAGAGGAGTTGGACCGTTGGTTAACAATAGAGGCAAATCGCGTGTTGTATCTTTCGTTATCCCGAAGAAATTTGGATGACAAGAAAAATCTGTATGGACAGTTACATCCGGAGCGGACTTGGGAACGCCTGGAAAAACGGCTGTATTTAAGAAAGAGATCTTATTTCCGGAACATAATCCGTTATGCTGCTGCTGTTTTGTTATTAGCTATGATCAGCACTGCCGTTTACCTGTATTGGAAACAGTCTCCTTCTGTTTCTATCCCCATGGTTTGGCAGACGGAACCGCTTCCGGGTTCAGCCAGGGCATTTTTGGTTTTTGCATCCGGAGAAACGGTAAATCTGGAAGATGAACGGAACTTCTCTCCACAACAAGATTCTGACGTCAGATTGGATAACAAAGACAACACCCTGACCATCAAATCCGGTCAACCGGCTTCGGTTGCCACGGAAGAGTATCAGACCCTTGTCGTGCCGAGGGGTGGGGAATACAAGCTCGTTCTTGAAGACGGAAGTCGCGTTTATCTGAATTCCAACACAAAGTTGCATTTTCCGTTGGTCTTTGCGGGCGAAAAGAGAGTTGTTCATTTAGAAGGAGAAGCCTATTTTGAAGTAGCTTTCGATTCTCTGAAACCTTTTATCGTAATGACCGGGGGAATGGAAGTCCAGGTATTAGGCACTAAATTCAATATCAAAGCATACACCGATGATCAGGCTATATTCACTACTCTTGTTTCCGGTTCTGTACAAATAAAGGAGCGTGAATCGGCGCATACTGCGCTGTTGCGTCCCGATGAACAATGTATTTATACTACCCACGATGGCCGGATGCGGATTCATACGGTCGACCCGCAAGTTTCTTTAGGATGGATACACGGGCGTTTTGTCTTTGAAAACGAGACATTGGAAGAAATATTAAAACAACTCGGACGTTGGTATGATGTGAAAATATTCTTCCGGGATCCTCAGGTTGCCGGCTATCGCTTTACCGGAAATGTAGGACGTTTCGACCAGATCTCTACCCTTCTCCGCATGATAGAGAAAGCCTACGATATTTCCTTTACTATTAGCGATGACACGGTGATAGTGTCTAAAAAATAGTGTGCGAATTAATACTAAACATTTTGAATTATGAAAAAAATCCGATTAACCATGAAGCTATTGTTATTCTTTAGCTTGGCCTTGGTGTTGAACACTTCGGCTATCCCGAGTAAGGCACAGCAGACGAAAGTGTCGCTGAACCTGAAGGACAAACAGTTGACCGAAGTATTAAAGCTGATACAACAGCAAAGCGGTTTCAACATTCTTTACAGTAATGAGCTGGTGAAAAACAATCGTATGGTAAGTCTTCGTATTGATAGTGACGATATTCACGAAGTTATGCGGGCTTGTCTGCAAGGGAACGCGCTGGACTATGAAATTCAAAACAACACCATCATTATCAAAGCACTTGCAGCCGCACCTCAGGTGCCGCAAGTAGTGAAAGTACGGGGGCATGTTATCGACGCCAAAACCGGACAACCTATGCCGGGGGTTACTGTTGTTGCCATGGACGGAGGCGGTGCCGTAACGGGTGCTGCTACCGATGCCGATGGGTTGTTCACTGTGAATTTGCCGGAAGATATTCGGGAACTGACCTTCACTTTCGTCGGTTATAAGTCCGTCACGCTTCCCGTCCAGACCGATAAAGAGATGACCGTACGCCTGGAAGAGGAAGTCGCTGAGATGGACGAAGTTGTGGTGAACGGCTATTTCACCAAATCCAAAAACAGTTACACCGGTGCAGTAAAAACCATCACCAACGACCAATTGAAATCGGTTTCAAATACCAATATCATTGCAGCTATCAGCGCTCTGACTCCGGGATTGAACTTAGTGGAGCGTAGTGATCTCGGTTCTAATCCCAATCGCGTGCCTGAACTTTTATTACGTGGTATGAGTTCTTTCTCTTCCGGCACGCGTGTTGTGAACCAACCCACCATTATGCTGGACGGGGTGGAAATCAGTATGGAAGAATTATATGACCTCGACATGAACGAAATCGAGAACATCACCGTACTTAAAGATGCCTCCGCAACTGCTTTATACGGAAGCCGCGCCGCCAATGGTGTCATCGTCATCGAGCGTAAAAAACTGGCAGAGGGAAATATCCGGGTCAATTACAACCTTACCGGTAACGTCCAATTCCCTTACCTGAAAGATTACGATCTCTTGAATGCCCGGGAAAAACTGGAATATGAAAAACTTTCCGGACTTTATACCCCAGAACAGGACCGTTGGGGCAGTGTGGATATGGATAAAGAACAATATCGTCTCGATCAGCTATACAACGAACGATACAAAGAAGTAGCCCGTGGAGTAGACAGCGACTGGCTTTCACAGCCTGCCCGCACGGCATTCTCCCATGACCATTCCTTGCGCATCTACGGAGGAGCGTCCAACATCCGTTACGAACTGTCCGGACGTTTCAACAATACGCAAGGAGTCATGAAAGACGACTATCGCCGCCGGTATGCTCTCGGGTTCAAATTGGAATACCACTTGCCCAACCAACTGACTTTCTCCAATCGTACCAACTACAACGAAACGGACACGAAAGATACCCCCTATGGCAGCTTCCGCAACTGGATCGACCAAAATCCTTATGACCGGATATACGATGAATACGGCAATCCCAACAGAAACCTCTCGTGGGACAACTGGAATCCGATGATAGACGCCAAATTGGGTAATTTCACATTGAATAGCAACAAAAGCATTACCAATACAACAGACATACGCTGGGATATCAATGATTTGTTCCGCATTACCGGTAACTTCAATATCGCCGTTTCTGAAGGCAACGGAGAAAAATACATATCGCCCGATTCCAAAGCATTCAAAGATGAGACGGATATCACCAAAAAAGGACGCTTGGAAATCAGCAACAGCCGCTCGGTGGACTGGGCGGGGAATATCAACGGCGCTTTCAATAAGCTGACGGAAAACAACAGTTTAATCAGTATGATTATCGGAGCGGAAATCCGCAAGAACAGAAGTGAGAACTCCTCTCTGAAAGCCGCTGGATTCTATGACGATGCTTTGAACTTCATAGGTCATGCCACCGGGTATCCGACAGACAGCAAGAACAAACCTTCCGGGAATCAGGACCTCAGTACGGAAGTCGGCTTCTTTGCCAATGCTAACTATATGTATAACAATCGCTACTATGCCGATTTTGTATACCGTCTTTCCGGTTCCTCTAAATTTGGAAGCAACCAACGGTATGGGCAATTTTGGTCTGGGGGGCTCGGTTGGAACCTGCACAATGAAAATTTCCTGAAATTCGAGAAGTTGAATTTGTTGAAAATACGTGGTAGCGTGGGGTATACGGGTAAAGTCAATTTCGAGCCTTTCCAGTCTATCACCATGTACAAATACGAAAACACCTTGGAATATTTGCATGGTATCGGCGCCATTCCGCAAACCATCGGTAACGATGATTTGAAATGGGAGCGGGAATTTTCCTACAATATCGGTGCAGATATCAGCCTTTTCGATCGCAGGTTGAACGCCACCCTCGATTTTTATCTCAAAAGGACGAAAGACTTAGTGCTGGATGCCAGTATCGCTCCGTCTACCGGGGTGGTCAGTGGTAAACAAAACATCGGGGAGATGGAAAACAAAGGCTTCGAATTTTCTGTCGACGGGTTTATCATTCAGCGGAATGACGTATGGTGGCAATTGGGGATGAACGGTTCCACCAATAAAAACCGTATCCTGAAAATCAGTAATGCCTTGAAACGTCAGAATGAACTGAACAATGACGTGGCTCCAACCCGTCAGACTCCTGCTCCGCTGGCACAGTATGAAGAGGGCGAATCGACTTCCGCCCTGAAAGTCGTGCGGTCGGCAGGTATCGACCCGGCTACCGGACGCGAGGTGTTCATCAAATTGGACGGTACCCGCACTTTCACCTACTCGGCGGACGATAAAGTGGTTGTCGGCGATACCGACCCCCGTTTTTACGGCAATGTCTATACCAATGTTTTCTATAAAGGTTTCAGTCTTTATATTATGGGCTCTTTCAAATGCGGCGGTTATCTTTATAATGTGACCCGGGCCAGCCGTGTGGAAGGGACTACAGGGCGGACTAATGTGGATCGCCGTGCATTTGACAGCCGTTGGAAGGAGGTCGGCGATATTGCCCTGTATCGCAATATCACCGAACACAGCGTTCCACAGCAGACCGACCGTTTTGTGGAAAAAGAAAACGTGCTCACCATCACTTCCGTGAATCTTGGATACGAATTTCCGCAACGTATCTGTCAGAAGATGATGCTCCGAAATCTGCGCTTGGGCGTTAATCTGTCGGATATCCTGCGCTTTTCGAACGTGAAAGTCGAACGGGGGCTCGATTATCTCTACGGCAACGGATTTGAATTTACCTTAAGTACCACTTTCTAATTTCAGAATCATGAAACTCAATATAAAAAATATGATTTGCGGGCTTGGCCTCATGGTGTTGGCTACCTCGTGCGACAATTTTCTCGATGTACACCCCAAAGGAGAGATAGTCGGCAAAGACCTCCTCTCTGAACGCAAAGGTTTTGAAAACGCCCTTTACGGGGTTTATGCTTCCATGCGCAATGACAAAGCTTATGGCGCTTATATGACTTATTATGTCATGGATGTGCTGGCACAGTATTTCAATTGTCCGGGCAACAGTGACATTACGGACCTGTCTGCCTTCAAATACAAGGAGAATCCGGAAGTTACCAAGGTGTTTTCCGATATTTGGAGCACCATGTATCAGAATATCTCGTATGCCAACAATATTTTGGTTAATCTGGAAAACCAATCTCCCGAGACCCTTGAATTTTACGACATCTATAAAGGGGAGGCCTTAGGACTTCGTGCCTATATGCATTTCGACCTTCTGCGTCTCTATGCCGACCAGGCAACCGACGCCAAGACCCGCGGTATCGTTTATAATACGGCATTCTCTCTGAAACCGTCGGATATACTGCCCAAAACAAAAGTGTACGAGCGCATTATTGCAGACCTGCGTGCGGCTGAGAAATTGTTGGACAACGAAAAACTTTATGAGGCGGCTTCCCCGGAAGACGGTTTCTTTCTGGACCAGTCCATCCACTTTAATCTTCAGGCAGCGCGTGCCACGCTGGCCCGTGTATACCTCACTCAGGGGAATATCGACAGTGCTTTCTATTATGCCGATAAAGTCATCCGTGAAGGCGGTTTGGAATTAGTGGAAAAAACTGAAATCGCAGGGGATGTTATCGGTGCCCTTTCGCAAAAAGAAACCATTTTCGGGTTGTATGCCAAAGAGAGTTTTTACACCCGTACGAAAGAAGATTTGTATGACGCTGTTTCTTTCAAAAGTCTCAACCCGTGGAACGGTATCGCCACCGTGTATCAGCAGGGAGGCGGAGAAAACGATTATCGTTGGGCGGCCTGGTTCCAGACCATCAGCAATAACCTCCGGTTTGTCAAACTGACAGACCCTTATCAACTGAGTACCGGCAATAATCGTCCGGCTGGACAGATTCCGGGTGTTAACCTGATCCGGTTGCCGGAGATGTATTACATCGCTGCCGAATGTCTCTTGCGCAAAAATGATCCGAAAGCCGCCGATTATTTTAATGCCGTATTGGAAAGCCGCGGGCTTGTGGCATTGGATGACCGCATACCCGCCGAATCGCTGACCATAGAAAAAATCACACAAGAACGCTACAAGGAATTTGTCGGTGAAGGACAGACTTTTTTCAATATGAAGCGTCTTAACCTCGACATTCAGGCTATCACGGGCGAGATTCTCCCGGCCGCCAATAGTATCTATACGGTACCTGTCCCCGAGGAGGAATTCAACTATCGAAACGAAGTCTATGATGTTAAACAATAAAACAGAAAACCATGAAACATACGATATTATTTCTATTCATCGGCTTGTGTATAGCCTCTTGCCATGAAACGGATTATCCGACTTTCGATGACTCGGTTATCGACATCTATTTCACCCAGGACTCCGTTAACTACTCTTTCGGTGTGACTCCGTTGAGTACCACAGAGCATGTGGTTGAGCTTCCGGTACGCATTATCGGGGCATCTGTGAAAGAGGTGGCCCGTAACTTTAAAATCGAGGTAGTAGATAAACGCACCAATGCCGAATCGCCTTTGCATTATACGGTGCCGGAACAACTCACCCTGGAGAAAGATTCCGTTAATGCCGTAGTGCCTGTTACCCTCAAACGCTCTGCCCTCGGAGACACCGAATGGACGGTAGCGTTCCGCCTGTTGCCGAACGATTATTTCAATCCCACGGCACAAACCGAGAAAGAAATCAGTTGCGAAGCCATCATCACTTTCAATAATGTTGTCAGCAAACCGAACTGGACGACGTGGAACGGAAGTTTTGGCTGGTCGGAAAGTAATATGGGGCCCTGGAATCCGGTGGTGTATGTCACTTTCATGGATTTTTTCCACCGGTTGGAAGAGACGTTGCCGGCAACCTATAGAGCGCTGGTGGAAAGATACGGAGAGAATTTGGATCAAAAATACAATACCGGTTGGGGAGAACAGGATTTCGGAGGTTGGGACTGGGATTTTAACTATGCTCTTCAGAAATACGTATGCGGCCCTATGTATGAATACTTTCAGGCACATCCGGAATTGGGTGTGACCACCTTTCCGAAGCCCAATGTATAATAACCGAAAAAGAAAAATATCATGAAAACATTGAAATATCTGTTCTTTATCCTTTGCTTGCCGTTGTTTGCCGGCTGTTTCGAAGATGAAACGACTGTGGATACGGTGCGCATTTCAGAAATCAGTATCGATACGCTGAAAATGCAGAAAGTCTACAACATCGACCAAAACGAGGAATTGCTTATTCCTACTGAAGGGTTGGTCAGCCAAAGCGAACGGCAATTGCCCCTTACGTATGAATGGGAGGTGAATTACAAATTTTATTCCGACTCCTCCGCACTTCGTTTTACGGGTAATGAATTGGGGGCGTTCCCGGCACGGTTGAAAATCAGCAACGAGCACGGCAGCAGTTTTTACGAATTTACCCTGAACATCAATTCCGCCTACGAAAAAGGTATCGCTATCCTGAGTGACAACTCCGAAGGTGAACCTTTGCTTTCCATTATGCGGGAATTGAGCGACAGGGAAATTGCCGAAGGGAAAAAGCGTTTTTTCACGACCAATTGCTTGGCGGTGAATAATCCGGGCGTGGAATTTCCACGCCAGCCCACCGACTTCAGACAACGGGACAAACAACTTTTTATCAGTTTTAAGGATAAGCCTTCCGTATATGCCTTGAACAGTAAAATGCTGAACGTGGAGAATATCATTACCGACGGCAATCCGGATTTCATTCCGGAGCGATTGCTTGTCGTGGATGGAACGGGTGCGGCGTCGCCTGTTATATCGGAAAGCCGTAAAATATATAAAATGGCCACATTGGAAGGATTGATTGTAAATTATGGCCGGCAAATGGCGTCTACCTACGATAAAAATGTGGTTTTGGCAAAAGGGTTAGGTTATCAGGATGCGATTATCTTTTGGGATATGGAAAAAGAGACTATTGTCGATTTCTACAATTATTACTATGAATATTCGGCTGCCGACCAAGGATTGGATTTCAGAGGTCATTCTCCGATAGCGCTTTATGAGCGGGATGGAAATTATTTTACCATGATTACTTGCAAAGACGGTGTCTTTATGAAAACCTCTATTGCATATACCTGGACAATATGGAATAGCGATTACACCCAACAAAGTTTCGGACTATCCGATAATCAAGTGGTCATTAACGGTACTCCGGCACTCACTTCGGAAAGCCCTTATGTTTCCAACACGACCTACCAATGTTTGTTTTATGCTTCCGGCAATAAAATCTATCGTTGGTATTACAATACCGCCACTTCGTTCCCGACCGAACCTTGGCGCACGTTGGATGACTTGGAAGGGGCTGAAATTACCAGTCTTGCCGTCAGTCCGGATAACCAGCAGCTTTATGTTGGCGTCTATCAACCTCAGGCAAGTGGTTTGAACGGTTCGTTTTATCTGTTGAATTGCAACACCGGTAAAAACGAAGGAGATTCTCCCTATTTGAACGTGGCATACAAGCCCTTGAAAGTAGTTTATAAACCCCGGTAATTATTTTCTTATTGCGAACTGGAGAATGTGCCTTGAGAGGAAAAGTCTTTCGGCGCGTTCTCCTCTTTTTGAAACAATATCCATGAAAAAGACATTCATTTATCTCTTCATCCTGCTTTGTTTTGCTTGTCGGAACAAACAGGAGTATACTCTTTGCGGCACTCTCTATATGGACAGCAATACCGTTGTCGATATGCTCGGTATTCAGATGGAGGACACACTACTCTATGTTAAGGTGGATAGTGCCGGGTATTTTTCCACAACTATTCCTTTTCGGGAGGTGGTTTTTTGTAATCTCTTCGGCGTAGCTGTCACCGGGGAAGAGCGCTGGCAATTCGTGACTCCTGTCGCCCTGCAAGCCAATGCCTCCGTAGACCTTGATTTCCATCTTACCGGCGGCCAGACGTCCATCGGTGCTACAGATCCGGACAACCGGGCATTGCAGGCCTTCCGGGAATGGTCGCTCAACCAAAGCCGAACCCTTTGGAGCAATCCGCCTGCCGGAACGGAACTCGCTTCCCGCCTCGCCCGGTTTCCATGCGAAGTCCAACGTATTACCGAACGGGAGCGGCTCGATTCAACGACTGCCGGTTACCTTTCCGCCTGGGCAAACATCGAATGTCTGAATCTTGCCCACGGATTGTTCCGCGACAGCATACCTGCAGCGCTCGCCTCCGCTTTGCCTGTCATCTCCCAGGCCCTGGATGTGCCTTATTGGAAACTGTTATACGGCAGTGACCTCTATATCAGCGAATACTTGCAACAAAACGCCCCGGAACCCGAAGACCAAATCCGTCTCCTGCAAGAGCGGTTCCGCATTTCTTCCATCCGGGAAAACATCACCCGGAGAATCATCGAAGACTATATCCGCCGGCATCCTTATTCCGGGGAGCATCTGGCACGCCTCGACAAACTTTGCAGTGACCGACCCGATAAGGAACAACTTATCCGGAAATTTCGCGACAAACGTTATGCCTCTCCCGGTGCTCCCTTGCCCGACGCTGTATTTGAAGATAAGAACGGTCAGGAGCATCGTCTCACTGAATTTGCCGGCAAATATATCTACATTGATCTTTGGGCATCGTGGTGCGCTCCCTGTGTGGCGGAAGTCCCCCACCTCCAGAAATTGGAAAAGGATTTGAACCGTCGGGACATTGTATTTGTCAGCATTTCTTTGGATACCAAACGCGAAAACTGGGAAAAGCAAATGGAACAGCTCCATATGCACGGAAATCAATGGCTCGTCCGCGACGAGGCTTTCGCCGATATGATGAATGTCAAAGGCATTCCCCATTTCCTGCTCTATGGAAAAGACGGGACATTGCTGGATTATAAAACAGCCCGTCCTTCATCGGGTGACCTGCTGAAAAGCAGACTCGAGCATCTGCCTTGATTGTCTTTGCGGATTTAGATTCCGATTCATTGCCAAATATTCCGGGGAAAGGTATCAGGCATCTTTTTATACTAGATGCCTGATAAGTTCTTCCCGGTCGCCGTAAAGCATATCGATCATTGGAATTTCGATGAGAGAGTAGCAGCCCGGTTGCTGGCGTATGGTGGCACGGGCGGCCGATACCATGATTTGTGCCGTCAGGGCCGGGTTGTTGATGTGCATGTTGAATTCAAACAACTGGTTTTGCGTTTTACCGGATACCCCTTTCCGGGTGAGGTTCACGCCGTGCCCCATGTCGAGCAATGTGTCTACGTTTTCCACCTGCATCACGTGGGTTTCGTCATGGGCGAAATAGGGATCGTTTTTGATCTTTTGTGCAACTTCACCGAAGGGATATCCTTCCTGAAGTTCGATATATACCATTCTGCGATGAATCCCGGTTCCCGTGGGGATAGTCATAGACAGGGCGGCCTTTACTCCTTCGATTGCTTTAACGGCTACTGTATGTCCCATACTCATGCCCGGACCGAAGTTGGTATAAGTCAACCCCTTGGGTGCACAGGCTTCCAATAATGCGCGTATTACGGAATCCGTCCCCGGGTCCCAGCCGGCCGACATAATGGACACTGCATGGTGTTTGCGGGCCACTTCTCCCAAAGTGCGGTGTAAATCGACGGTTTGAGTGTGTATGTCGAAACTGTCTACCGTATTGATACCTAGCCGGAGGGCTTCGGTTGCATAGTGTTCCACGCTGCGGGTCGGGTTACATAAAATAGCTACCTGAACCCCTTCCAAATCCTGCAGATGGCTTACTACTTTGTATTTGTCCAATTCTGCCGGTACATCGGCGGCATTCCGGCGCACAACACCCACGATCTCGAAATCGGGAGCAACTTGAAGAGCTTCTATTACATATCTCCCGATATTGCCGTATCCGATAACGGCTGCTTTAATTTTCTCCATATATTTCTAATCTTAATAATCTGAATCTGTTTTATATCTCTTATACCGGCACGTCGAATTCCCGTAATGCACTGTTCAACGAGGTTTTCAGGTCGGTAGATGCTTTTCTTTTTCCGATGATCAGCGCACAAGGCACTTCGTATTCGCCGGCAGGAAATTGTTTTTTTCGGGAACCGGGGATCACGACGGACCGGGCCGGCACATAACCCTGGTATTCTATCGGTTCATTTCCCGTGACGTCGATGATCCTGGTCGAGGCGGTGATTACCGTATTCGCACCCAGCACGACTTCTTCTTCCAGATGGGCACCTTCCACAATAATACAACGCGAACCGATGAAGCAGTTGTCCTCGATAATGACCGGTGCAGCTTGTACCGGTTCCAATACTCCTCCGATTCCGACTCCTCCGCTGAGATGTACATTTTTCCCGATCTGGGCACACGAACCGACAGTCGCCCAGGTGTCTACCATCGTTCCCGAATCGACATAAGCACCGATATTGACATAGGAAGGCATCATCACCACTCCCGGGGCGACATAGGCTCCATAGCGGGCGGCAGCCGGAGGAACTACCCGTACTCCTAATTCTGCATAATCTTGTTTGAGCCGGATCTTATCGTGATACTCGAATGGTCCCGTGGTCATGGTCGACATGGGTTGGGTTGGAAAATATAAGATAACCGCTTTTTTTACCCATTCGTTCACTTGCCAACCTTCGTCGGTTGGAGTAGCCGTGCGCAATTTCCCTTTGTCCAGTAACCCGATTACCTGATCGATAGCCGACCGGGTCTCTTCTTTCTTCAATAATTCCCGGTTCTCCCAGGCTGCTTCAATGATTTTTCTGATTGCTGTATACATTTCTAACTCGTTTTTTGTCGGACGAAAGTGCCTATGCCCAGGATGTCTCTGGAATTGCAAATTTCGCAATAATTTGTTGTACGACAAAAACTGTTCCCCGGATTGTTAATCGTCTAACCGATTTTTCCCGCGATGTGTAGAATAAAACATAGATCAATAAAAAAATATATATACCTTTGTTCCCTCACCGTATGCGTGTCGTAAAAGTTTAATTATTTAATGTGCTATGCTGAAAAAGATTCCTCATACTTATACGATTATTTTTTCGATTATTCTGCTTTGTGCCGTCTTGTCCTGGATTATTCCGGCGGGAGAGTATAGTCGCCATACCGTCGAGGTCAACGGAACGACCCGGTCGGTGATTGTCGATAATTCTTATCATGCGGTGGAATCGGTTCCACAGACCTGGCAGGTATTTTCCGCTTTGTTGCAAGGATTTGAGAAGCAGGCCGGAATCATAGCCTTTTTACTGATTATCGGCGGGGCTTTTCAGATTATGAACAATAGCCGGGCGATCGATGTCGGGATTTTTTCTTTTTTGCGTTTTACGCAGGGATTGGAACGGCATCGTTTTATGAAGCGGATCGGGGTGAACAATCTGGTGATCGCTATGATTATCTTCTTGTTCAGTATGTTCGGGGCTGTTTTCGGTATGAGCGAAGAAACGCTGGCTTTTGTGATTATCATTGTACCTTTGGCTATTTCGATGGGGTATGATTCGATTACCGGATTGTGTATGGTCTATGTTGCGGCCCACGTGGGATTTGCCGGAGCGATCCTGAATCCGTTTACCATCGGTATCGCTCAGGGACTTTCCGGTTTACCTTTGTTTTCCGGTTTTGAATACCGCTTGTTTTGCTGGTTTTTGCTCACCGTGATTTTAGTTGCCTGTGTGTTGATCTATGCGGCCCGGGTGAAACGCAATCCGACCCTTTCCCCGATGTATCGGGCCGACGAATATTGGCGGAATCGCCGTACCGAAAGTGGCGAAGAGGTTGCTTATACGATCCCGGTGGCTTCTTATATCGTGTATGGATTGATTGTCGTGTCTCTGATTATTTTTGCTGTCGTTTATCCGGTTACTACTTTTAGTTTGGGGAATGCTTCGGTCACTTTTTATGCTGTGCCGGTCGGTACGGTTTTGTTCGCTTTGTTCGGATGGTTGGGGCTACGGAAATCTTTCCATTTTTTTATCCTTTCTATCCTGGCTTTTACGGTCATTTTTCTGGTGATCGGAGTGATGGGGCATGGTTGGTATCTGCCCGAAATTTCGGCGATTTTTCTGGCGATGGGAGTGTTGACGGGGTATGCTGCGGGCAAAGATACCGACGGCATCATCAAATTGTTTCTCGAAGGAGCTAAAGATATCTTATCGGCGGCTATTGTGGTCGGACTGGCCGGAGGTATCATCCAGATTTTGCAGGACGGGCGTATTATCGATCCTATATTACATGCCTTGGCTTCCCTGATGAACGAGGCCGGAAGAGTGGCTTCGGTTGGTGCGATGTATGTAATTCAGACGCTGATCAATATCATTATCCCTTCGGGATCGGCCAAAGCTGCTTTGACGATGCCGATTATGGCTCCCTTCTCGGATGTCATCGGTATTTCCCGGCAGGCTACAGTGATGGCTTTCCAGTTCGGTGATGGCTTTACCAATATGATCACGCCCACCTCCGCCGTATTGATCGGTGCTTTGGGAATCGCCCGCATTCCCTATGAGGTGTGGGTAAAATGGTTTGCCAAAATCCTCCTGTTGTTTGTCGTCCTGGGTTTTCTGTTACTGATACCCACAGTAGTCATGCAGTTGCCTGGGTTTTGAAAATCTTAAGCTTTAATGATGTATTTTTGTCTAAATAAATGCTGAAGTAAAAATGGAGAAATTTGCTGCAATAGATTTCGAGACAGCCAATTGGCAGCAGACCAGTGTTTGTTCGGTGGGGATCGTCGTGATGAACCGGGGGGTGATCGAAGACCGGTTTTACAGTCTGATTCATCCTGCACCGAATTTTTATTCCCGGCGTAATACAGCTATTCACGGTTTGAGTCGGGAGGATACCGAGGAAGCTCTGGCTTTTCCTACGGTATGGCGGGAAATTGCTCCGATGATTGAAGGGATACCTTTGGTGGCTCACAATAGCATGTTCGACGAGGGATGCCTGAAAGCTGTCTTTCGGCTTTACGAAATGGATTATCCCGGTTACTCCTTTTACTGTACCTACCGCCTTTCCCGGAAATTATTTAAAGGACTGGAAAATTATCAGTTACATACCGTTTCTTCCTTTTGCGGATATGACCTGAAAAATCATCATCATGCCCTGGCCGATGCCGAGGCTGCAGCTGTCATTATGCAATCCATTTTGCAGCAATGTCCCGATTTATAGTAGAATTATTCAGTCGTACATTTGTACATTAATTAATAATTCGATAATTTATAACTTTGAAAAGGCATGGACAAAGCCCGATTTTTCTTTGGTTTCTTGAAGCCGTAAGTAACGTTCAGTCCCCATGCCTTTACACTGGCTTTTTCTATCACTGACGAACGGAGTGAGGAGTTCCGCCGGTCAGAGAAGGAAAGCCTTAGCGGACCGTTCCAGACGACCCGGTCTGACGGTATAAAACCCGAAATCGGAATAGAAAGAAAAAATATATCTGCGTTTAAGGTAAACATGTATATAAACACCTTCTTTTATACCAGTGTTTCTAGGAAAGGTGTTTGCCGGTATTATTTCCGGAGGCGTCTATCAGCAAATGTCGGATAAAGTAGTTATGGCGCGGAAACTAGTAGCAGAGAAGGGCTTACAACTATCGGATCAGCTTTCGAACAATGCTTATTTTGAAGAAGTAGCCCGGCAATTCCAGCTATCGGGTCAAGAATTAACTCATTTATTCTGGGAGAAATGCAATCCTTCCGGGATATGGGTGGTTATATTGGCAATGGGTTTTGTTCAAACCTATTTCTCTGGATATACGATAGATTAGCAATCCGGAAAATTCAGGCCCGGTTATGATGTCCGGCCAATAGTTGCGGCAAATACTTTTGTAAAGCCGACATATCCGGATAGATCAAGTCAGCTCCGGCCTCTTGCAATTGTTTTTCAGGAATAGGCCCTGTATTCACGGCGATAGTGAAAACTCCAGCCGCTACACCGGCTTTTACCCCCAAAGGTGCATTTTCTATAATGAAAGCTTCGTCGGGCATAGCATGTGCTTTTTTCAGGCCTTTCAGGTAAGGTTCCGGATGGGGTTTACCATGCTCGACATCGAAAGCAGTCACCAAAGTCGAAGCATCGACAAAACCGGTATATTCTTCGGTCAACCGTTTTAACAACGATTGTTGACCGGAACCGGTAACGACAACGGGCAATAAACCGTGCTCCCGGACGATCTTCAAAACCTCTTTGGCCCCTGGCATAGGCCTGGCCTCAGGCAACTCATTAAAATATTTACTTTTTAAGGTATATAGTTCTTCAATCTCCTGTTTAGTCGCTTGCCGATGATAGGTCCGCTCAAAAATCAAATTAATTGTCCATTCGGCTGTAGCTCCCTCATATTGATAAAATTCATCTCTTTCACAAGGGATCTTCCGGGAAGACAAAGCTCTATACCAAGCTAACGTATGATTCTTCATCGAATCGAATAATACGCCGTCCATATCGAAGAGTACAGCTTTCAACAGATGCCCTTTTTTTATCTCGACCATAATAAAACACAGTTCGATAGCAAAACGAAAAACAAACGAATTTGTTCGTTTAGCTTAGTATAAATAAAATCGTATTCCCCATTCTCACCGACCCAATAATAAATTCAATCGACGGCAGGAACTTTATCTTCAGTTATAATCATCAATTAGAGAACAAATATACGAAAACTCGCTCACATACAGATGGCTTTGGAGAAAATAATGCAAAGTGTTTGAAATCGAAAGAAGTACATAGTTTTGTACCAGATCCTTCTATTAGTGGCTTTTGATCATTTTGAGGGAGGAGACAGGAGAACAAATTTGCTATGTCTGCTGATGCAAACTTAGTCACATGCGATGATACGAAAAAGGCGGATACACATCTATGTACCCGCCATGTTAAAAATCAATATATTGTTCCTGTTTACGGCAACACAATGTTGAAGTTAGGATCTGCCGGTTCGCAGGCACTACGGATCATATCTATAGCTTTGGTGTCTCCGGTAGTTTTCACCTTGTTCGTCTTACGCAAAGTTTGTAAATCCGTTCTGCCGAAGAACAGTTTGACGAAATCCATTTTCGCAATCTCCATGGTCAGGTCAGCTTTTTTATCCTGACTGCCAAGGCGGTGATTCAACACCCCATTTTTGAGCATCAGCATCACCTTCTCCTTCGTATCTGTGAAGTTAATGTTGATAACAGCTTCCTTTCCGCCAGCTTTCTCCCCGTTCAACTGGATGGCACAGTAGTCGAGCAAAGTGCCCATATCCATCTGGGACAATACACCGTCATTGATGAGTTTTGAGGTGTAAGGCACAGCCTTCTTGAGTAAATCTTGAGCTCCAGTCAAGTAGAAGTTACGCCACGGACCGCTTTCCGCCTGATAACCCAATTGGGAATATGTGTCGGACAACAACTGGCGTGCTTCTTTGTTTTCGGGTTCGGCAAAAACGAGATTATCCAGTAGCGTAGCCACCCAACGGTATTCACCTTTGGCATACGAGGCCTTGGCCACTTCGAGTACCTTATCTGCACCACCTATAGCTTCTACATACTTGGCGCCCAATTCCGAAGGGGGCAACGGGTTAAGGTGCGCCGGATTACCATCGAACCAGCCGAAGTAAAGGTCATACTGTGCCTTGACGTTGTGGCTCAGCGTACCGTAGTAGCCACGGCAGTTGAACTGCGATGCCAGCGAAGCGGGGAGTTTCATCTCTTCGGCAATTTCATCAGGAGTCAGCCCACGGTTAGCCAAATGCAGGGTCTGGTCGTGCAGATAGCGATACATATCACGTTGAGCTTCCCAGTAGTTCACGATGCGTTCATTGCCCCAAGTGGGCCAGTGATGGGTGGAGAATGACACCTCCACCTGGTCTCCGTAACGTTCGATAGCCGTATCCACCGCCTTACTCCACAGCAGTCCGTTGCGCACTTTCGCACCACGCAACGTTTGCAGATTATGCATGTTGTGCGTCATATCTTCTGCCGTACAGAAGGCTTTCAATTGCGGAAGCCAAATCATGATTTCCACGGGAGCTTCTGTGTCAAGTACATAGACAAACTCCATCTCCACGCCGTCAATGGTATGTTTCTCTCCGGTGTTTGCTATTTCAATGGTAGGGCGGGCGATACCTTTGCTACCCGTTGACATACGCTGTCCCAGACCACAACCCAATGTACCTTTTTCACCCGGTTGCAATTGCAAACCATACATATAAGTGGCACGGCGGGTCATAGCCACTCCGGCCAGCACGTTTTCGTTTTGTGCCGAGGCCATGAAGCCTTTGGGAGCGATGATGTCGAAATCCTTTTTAGATGAAGCCTCCTTCACCGCAGCGATACCTCCGTAATGGTCGCCATGAGGGTGGGTGAAAATTACGCCTTGTACAGGTAGGTCTGCCACATGCTTCTTAATGAGGTCATAGCCCGCCTTGGCAGCGGCATCTGTAGTCGTCACGTCAATGATAATCCAACCATTGTCAGAACGGATGAAAGTCATGTTGGCTATGTCGAATCCTCTCACCTGGTAAAGTTTGTCGGGTATCACTTCAAACAGTCCGTTTATGCGGTTGAGTTGCGACTGTCTCCACAGACTCGGGTTGGCTGTCTGAGGAGTATTGCTCTTCAGAAAATCCCATTCTTCCACAGAATAAGAAACTTTGCCTTCTTTGTCCAGTACAGCGTTTCCATCGATACTTGCGATAAAGCCCCGGTTGGCATCTTCATAATCCTGACGGTCGTTGAAATTCAGTTCCGTCTTTACAGCTTCGTTGGCACGGATAGTGTGTTCCGTAGCCGATTTCTGCGCCAAAAGAACTGACGGAATAACCGTCAGTGAGAGCGCCATAGTCAATAACTTTTTGTTCATTGTCATCTGATTTGATTTCGATACAAAGTAACGGAGATTTTTCACGCTTGTAAATGTGCTTTTCTGTATTTCATTTGTATATTCGTACGATTATTGAGGATTAAATAGTTTATTGACCCTATTTGCATGTTTATTTGTATGATTCAGCCTATATTTACATTCGATAAATTACTTCAACGTTTGCAGTTGGGTAAAGAGGTGACTCCTTTCGTGATTTGGCGCGAAAATGACCTTTTCGGCACACACGATAATCCGGTAAAGATAGACATACCCTGTCTTTTTTTGTGTCTGGATGGAGAAATGCAATTGGATATCAACTTACAGTCCTATCGCTTCAACCGTGAACACCTGTTGTGTTTCATCGCCCCCTGTGCCTGTCGTATTGTAAGTCGTAGCCCCGGCTTCCGATGTGTGGGGCTGTTGCTTTCCAAATCTTTTTGGAGGCAGCTTGTTTTAGCAGAACGTACCTTGGGAAAGATTGCGATACGTGATGCTTTCATTGCCGTCAATGATGATGAGCACGGGCGGTTGACTCGCTTCTACGAGCTCCTATGTCTTTGCGCCGATGCTCCTGGTTTGAGAGATTCCGCAGATACTCTTTATCCGCTCATCCTGGGTATGTTCTGTCAAGTACGTAATATCTGTCGGCGGCTGGAAGACACTGCCACTCCCGCGTCGCACAGTGAGAAGATCTTTTATGATTTCCTCGATTTGCTACACACCCATTACCGTAAGCAACGGCGCGTATCATTTTATGCCGGCGAACTTTCACTGACACCCCGCCATCTTACTACTGTAATCCGACTGGTGAGCGGACGCAGTGCCGCACGGTGGATAGAGGAATACATTGTGCTCGAAGCACAGATTCTGTTGCGTAATTCACCAATGGCCATTAAGGAAATAGCCTACGAATTAGGGTTTAATGAACAATCACTTTTTTCCAAATATTTCAGTCGTGTTTCGGGTAGTTCCCCCGAAAGCTACCGTCGTTCTTCTACAGCATAGAGCATCCGGTTAGACCGGACGGTTTTAGTTTACTTTCTGGATTTTCAATAAAACCATTATCCAAAGCCAGTTGGATAATGGTTTTCTATCTGCAGTGATTTCCCCGGGTTGGCGGCTCCTTTCGTCGGTCGGTGGAGATACGAAGCGAATCAGTTGTATTATGAGATGGAGGTGACTGCCGGAATTTATAACCTGTGTTTTTATTCCGTGAAAGATACGCTTGGAAATGAGTTGTGGTATGGAGTTACACGTTTCCGGATGAAAAAAGAAGGCGATAAGCTGATTTGCGAAGAGTTGGATACCCGGCAAAATGAATTGGGGATCGGGGAATGGCAATCGGTAGATCCAAATGAATTGCGGATAAAGATATGGGATAACGGTAATCCGGAAGAAGCCGGAACCGTACGTATTTATCGGCGCCTGAATGAGGAAGGATAAAAGTGACGGGGGTACAAACGTTCTAAATACGGAAAAAAGGCACTAAATAATTTTTTTAATCCTTTGAAAGGGTTAAATTTGTTCGTTTTTTCAAACAAACAGTTACAGTTAAATATATAAATTATGGCAGAAAAAGAAAATTGTAAGCTTTTCAGTGAGTTTGCGCCGAACACAATGCAAGAGTGGATCGACAAAGTCACTGTCGACCTGAAAGGGGCCGATTTCAATAAAAAGCTTGTATGGAGAACCAATGAGGGTTTTAATGTTCAGCCGATGTACCGGTTGGAGAATATGCAGGATCTGAAAAATCTGGATTGTCTACCCGGCGAATTCCCGTTTGTGAGAGGTAACAAAAAAGATAACAACGATTGGTATGTACGTCAGGATATCGTTGTGGAAGATCTGGCTGAAGCAAATAAAAAAGCATTGGATGTATTGAATCGCGGTGTGGACTCACTGGGTTTTGTACTGAATGGATGCCAGGAATTTACCAAAGCAGATATGGAAGTCCTCCTGAAAGACATCTGCCTGGAATGTGTGGAAATCAACTTTGTCGCCGGATGTAAAAAAGGAAGTATCCTGGATGCATTTAAGGCTGTTGTGGAAGAAAGAGGTATTGCACCTGAAAAAATACAGGGGGGAATCAATGTCGATCCGTTGACCGCTCTCACCCGGAAAGGAAAGAACTGTTGCGACAAACCTTTCGAAAACGTAAAAGTAAATCTTGAAAAAATGGCTGCCTACAAAAACTTCAAGACCATTGAAGTAGGTGGATATGTTTTCAATAACTCAGGATCTTCTATCGTTCAGGAGTTGGGATTCTCACTGGCTGCCGGTGTTGAATATCTGGACAAACTGACGGATGCAGGAATGAAGATCGATGAAGTGGCTCCGAAAATCCGTTTCCACTTCGCTACCGGTTCCAAGTATTTCATGGAGATCGCTAAATTGCGGGCTGCCCGTTACTTGTGGGCTCATATCGTGAAAGCCTACAATCCGTCTTGCGATTGTAAATGTAAGATGAATATCCATGCAGAAACTTCTGAATGGAATAAAACCGTATACGATCCGAACGTAAATATGCTGCGTACTCAGACCGAAACGATGTCGGCCGTATTGGGCGGTGTCGATTCATTTACCGTGCATCCGTTCGACGATACCTTCGAATGTCACCCCTCTGACGTGGCAGAACGTGTTGCCCGCAATCAGCAGTTGTTGCTGAAAGAAGAGTCACACTTTGCCAAGATCGTCGATGTTGCCGGTGGTTCATATTACATCGAAGAACTGACTCAGAACATTGTGGAAGCTGCCTGGAAATTATTCCTGGAAACTCAGGAACAGGGAGGATATATCGAAGCATTGAAGAAAGGGTTTGTTCAGGCTGCTGTGAAAGCTACCGCCCAGGCTCGTGACCTGGCTATCGCTCAGCGTAAAGAAAACTTTGTGGGTGTTAACCAGTTCCCTAACTTCAACGAAAAGATCGATCGTCAGCTGTGTGCCTGCATCTTCGAACCCGAAGACGAAACTGCCGAAGGCGCTGAAATCGAAACCCTGAAACCTTACCGCGGACCGGCTGCATTCGAGGCGATGCGCCTGCAAACCGATGCTTTCTCGGCTAAAAACGGTCGTCCGGTTGTCTATATGTTTCCGATGGGTAATCTGGCTATGCGTAAAGCACGGGCTCAGTTTGCATGTAACTTCTTCGCTTGTGCCGGATTTGAAGTAAAAGATAACAATGGCTTCAAGACGGTCGATGAAGGGGTTCAGGCATGTCTGGATAATAAAGCCGCTATCGTTGTGCTGTGTAGCTCCGACGATGAATATGCCGGATTTGCACCCGAAGCTTTCGAAAAACTGAAAGACAAAGCTATCGTTGTAGTTGCGGGTAATCCTGAAAGCCGTCCCGAACTGGAAGCCAAAGGATTGTCGAACTACATCCACGTGAAGAACAATGTACTGGAAGAACTGAAAGGCTACCAGGTAAAATTAGGTATTAAATAAAGTAACGGGTAACTCTGTAACTTTTTAACTATTGAAACATGAAACCGAATTTTAAAGATATAAATATTAAAGCGTCTGAAAAGGCTTCCATGAGCGCCGCTGAATGGGAAAAAGCCAACCACATCGCTAAAAACTGGACGACCCCTGAGTTGATTCCGGTGAAACCGGTATATACTGCCGATGATTTGAAAGGTATGGAACATCTGGATTATGTTGCCGGAATTCCGCCTTATCTCCGTGGACCGTATTCTGCCATGTACCCTTTGCGTCCCTGGACGATCCGTCAGTATGCCGGATTCTCTACCGCTGAAGAGTCGAATGCTTTCTATCGTCGTAACCTGGCTGCCGGACAGAAAGGTTTGTCTGTGGCATTCGACCTGGCTACCCACCGTGGATACGACTCCGACCACCCGCGTGTGATCGGGGATGTCGGTAAAGCCGGTGTGGCTGTCGACTCTATCCTGGACATGAAGATCCTGTTCGATCAGATCCCTTTGGATAAGATGTCCGTATCTATGACCATGAACGGGGCCGTGCTTCCGGTGCTGGCTTTCTATATTGTCGCCGGATTGGAACAAGGGGCTACCCTGGAGCAGCTGTCCGGAACCATTCAGAACGATATCCTGAAAGAATTCATGGTGCGTAATACCTATATTTACCCGCCGAAATTCTCGATGAAGATCATCGCCGATATCTTCGAATATACGTCCAAGAATATGCCGAAGTTCAACTCTATCTCTATTTCCGGTTATCACATGCAGGAAGCAGGTGCTACCGCCGATATCGAGTTGGCATATACCCTGGCCGACGGTTTGGAATATCTGCGTGCCGGAGTAAACGCCGGAATGGATATCGATGCTTTCGCTCCGCGTCTGTCCTTCTTCTGGGCTATCGGAACCAACCATTTTATGGAAATCGCTAAAATGCGTGCCGGTCGTCTGTTGTGGGCTAAGATTGTCAAACAATTCAATCCGAAAAATCCGAAATCCCTGGCTCTGCGTACACACTCCCAGACTTCCGGTTGGTCACTGACCGAACAGGATCCGTTCAATAACGTAGGACGTACCTGTATCGAGGCTATGGGAGCTGCTCTGGGACATACACAGTCATTGCATACCAATGCATTGGATGAGGCTATTGCATTGCCGACCGACTTTTCCGCCCGTATTGCCCGTAATACTCAGATTTATATCCAGGAAGAATCTACCATTTGTAAGGCAGTCGACCCATGGGCCGGTTCTTACTATGTAGAAAACCTGACCAACGAATTGGTACATAAGGCTTGGGAACATATTCAGGAAATTGAGAAACTGGGAGGTATGGCTGCGGCTATAGAATCCGGTTTGCCAAAACTCCGTATCGAAGAAGCTGCTGCCCGTACACAGGCCCGTATCGATAGTGGCGAACAGACAATTGTAGGAGTGAATAAATACCGTTTAGACAAAGAGGATCCGATCGATATTCTTGAAATTGATAATACTGCAGTTCGTGAAGCTCAGATCGCCCGTCTGAAAAAACTGAAAGCCGAACGTAATCAGGCCGAAGTAGACGCAGCTCTGGATGCCATCACCAAATGTGTCGAAACCGGCGAAGGTAATTTGCTGGAATTGGCTGTAGATGCTGCTAAGAAACGCGCTTCTCTGGGAGAAATCTCCTATGCATGTGAAAAAGTTGTCGGACGTTATAAAGCTGTTATCAGAACCGTGAGTGGAGTATATTCAAGTGTTGCCGGCGAAGATGCCGACTTCGAGAAAGCAAAGGCAATGACCGATGAGTTTGCCGAACTGACCGGACGTCGTCCACGTATCATGATCGCTAAAATGGGCCAGGACGGTCACGACCGGGGAGCTAAAGTGGTTGCCACCGGTTATGCCGATATGGGCTTCGATGTCGATATGGGACCCTTGTTCCAGACACCGGAAGAAACGGCTAAACAAGCTGTTGAAAACGACGTGCATGTCGTTGGTGTTTCTTCTCTGGCTGCCGGACACAAAACGCTGGTACCCGCCGTTATCGCCGAATTGAAAAAATTAGGCCGGGAAGACATCCTCGTATATGTGGGTGGTGTAATTCCTCACCAGGATTATCAATTCCTGTTCGATGCCGGTGCAATTGCCGTATTCGGACCCGGTACGAAAGTATCGAAGAGCGCTATCCAGGTCATGGAAATTTTGCTTCAACTGGCCAGGAAGTAAAAATATTATCCGATGATAAAGAAACGGCTGCCGGGGTTCCGGCGGCCGTTTTGTATTATCATGGCTCCTGTTGTTTTCGGTTCGGTAAAATCAATCAAACCAGTTTGTTGTTTTTGCTCTCACCTTTCACTATATTTGTATACTGAAACAAAGGTCAGAGGAATTATAGATACCTTATTTTAATTGGGATTATGGAAAAGTTCAGGAATTATGTAGGGCTGGTTCTTTGTCTGTGTATAGTGACCACGGTGTCGACGGCGCAGCGCAAAGTGGAAACGGTGGCAGAGAAAGTCATGCTGTTTATCGACGGAGCACAGGTAACCCGTACTAAACGGGTGGACATCCCGGCTGGCAATTCGGCTTTACTGTTTACCGGTCTTTCACCTTATCTCGATGCCCGGAGTATGCAGGTGAGTGCGAAGGGAAAACTGACGATCACGAATGTGAATCTGCAATATAATTTCCTGGACAGTGTGGCGGTAGGGCGTAAGCAGGAGCAGTTGCAGCAGACTTTGAAAAAAATAGAAAAACAACAGGAAGAACGGAAAGCGGCTCTTGCTGTCGTGAAGGCGGGGCAGGAGGTATTGAAAAACAATTGTACGATAGGTGGTAAAAGCAATGCGTTGACTATGGCGACTGTCCGGGAAGCGACCGCTTATTTCACCGAACGGATGAAAGCGCTCACTGCCGAAGAATTGACTATTGGCGGGCAGCTGGAAGAACTGTCCGGGCGGCATCGGCAGGTGTCCCGGGAATTGGCCCAGGTGAAAGGGAAGGACTTGAAACGTACCGGGGAAATCCTGGTGGGTATTCATGCTCCGGCTGCCTGTACCGTAACCTTTACCTTGAGCTATTATGTTAAAAATGCCGGTTGGTTTCCTTCCTACGACATTCGTTCGGAGAGTCTGACCGAACCACTTTCCATTACTTATAAAGCGAATATCTTTCAACATACGGGCGAAGCATGGAAAAATGTCGCTTTGTCGCTCTCTTCCTCCAGTCCCTCAACGGGGAATGTGGCTCCCCGGCTGTTGCCTTATCGGCTGAATTATGGATGGGCGGCACCGGTCTATCGCGATGAAATGAATGGAAATAACGTATCGGGTATTGTTTCGGATGCCACTACCCATGAACCCTTGATCGGAGCTACGGTTAAAATTCCGGGTACTACTATCGGTTGCGCTACGGATGTCGACGGCCGTTATTCGTTGACGATGCCCGAGGGACAACACCGGTTGGAATTTGCGTATATCGGCTATACTTCGCGGACGGTTGATGTGCGTAGCAATACGTTGCATGTTGTCTTGGATCCCGATACGCAAAGTTTGGAGGAAGTGGTGGTTGCCGGTCATGGCTCTCCCCGGAAAGCCCGGAAAAACACTTTGGCTCTTATGTCTACCGCGCCTGTGGAAGAGGTAGTTGCCGAAGAAGAGGCGGGGAGCATACCGATTGAAGTAGAACAAACCCGGCAACCGACAGGTTATGAGTTCGGGATTAAGATGCCCTATACGGTTTTATCGGACAATAAGCCTATTGTGGCAGAGATAGGCCGCTATGAACTGCCGGTCTCTTATGTCTACCGGTGTACTCCGAAAATCGATAAAGATGCCTTTCTGATGGCACAGGTTACCGATTGGAGTAAGCTTAACCTGTTGGAGGGAGAAGCTAATATCTATTTCGAAGGCACGTTCATCGGCAAATCGGTGCTCGATGTGAATACGGCCGGGGATACGCTTTCGTTTTCTCTCGGACGCGACCGGCAGATTGCCGTACAGCGCACGAAAGAGCATGAATATACCTCGCGGAAACTGATGGGAGCTATGCAGACACAGACGATAGGTTGGAAAATATCCGTTCGGAATAATCGTCCGCAGGCGGTTGATCTGACTCTTTACGATCAGTTGCCCGTCTCCGCCAACAGCAGTATTACCGTGACTGCCGAAGAGGTGAGCGGTGGCAAAGTGGACGGCGATACCGGTATCGTTACCTGGCCGCTGATCTTGCAACCCGGCGAACAGCGCGATCTTATCCTGCGCTATAAGGTGAAATATCCGAAAGACAGACGGTTGGAGGTAGAATAAACGGACCGATGGCAGAAGAACAGGAAAAAAAATATTATCCGTTTATTGGCGAAAGGCGACGAAGAAGCGACGGGCATTTTATTCCGTAGTTATCATCGGCTTCTTTGGAAGCCTGTCTTTTCGGGGCGGTGAATAAAGCGGCACTTAAAACCATGAGGGAGGCCGGAAAACGCTATTTTGAAGATTTCAAAAATTCTATTTCTTGTTTTTTGCTGTCTTTTCTGACTATTCGGCTTGTCGGGGCGGCCACTATTCATGCCACCTATTGCAGGTGATTTGCAGGTCTGGAACCTCTCAGGATAGGGATTAACCCTTATTCATCTCCGATTCACCTCCTATACAACAACGTCGGGAATAAGGAGTGAATAGGCTATGAATAGGAGATGTAACGTTTGTATTGCCTGTCTTCACCCTGTTTGGTAAATTTTCTTCTGTTTTTTGTCACCTATTTGGGATGTTTTAGAATATAAATAGAAGTGTTTATATATGTTACCCTGACTGTACGTTTATAAGTGTAAATATGTATATAACTGCCCAAAACAATAGATTAGATTTTATTAAATCTACAGGAAAAAGTGGTTATCCGGAAAGGTGACCGCTTTTTTGTCGGTATCCCGGTGACAATTGTTTTTGGGTGTGGAGATTTTACCCAAATCTGTAGAACGAATAGGGGGATTTTCCATATAATAAATGTAAATAGAGTATAACTATTCTGTTTTATGATTTTTAAGTAATTGATTAATAATGATTTGTTTTACGCTCCCTTTTGCTGCGAAATTTTCGGCATAAGTTTTTCATATTGTTTTACGAACGCGGTTAGAAATAAGAGTTCGACAACATAATTATTAACAATTAAATTTGAATGTTATGAAAAATTTAGTAAAAAGCGCATTTGTAGCATTGGTTGTATGTGTATTTGCTATTCCGGCATCTGCTGAAAGTCTGGTGATCGCTCCTGTAAATGTACAGGATACTGTGGTGAAAAAGGATACCGTGGTGAAAGAAGAAGCTCCGATGCTATTGGCTCAGGAAAAAGTGACTTATACGAAGATAGAGGTAGCTGAAGTACCTGAAAAAGTGGCTGCTGCAGTAACGGCAAAATACGAAGGTTATACGACCAAAGAGGCAGCAAAAGGTTCTGATAACAGTTATAAACTGATTATAGAAAAAGGAGATTCCACATTGACCGTTTATTTCAATGAGGCCGGTGAATTTCTGAAAGAAGAAGCTCCTCAAAAAGAAAGTACTACCTTGGTTTAGTCCTATCCGAATAGGCTCGATAAGCAAAGAATTGTCCTGAAAGTTCGAGGTAGAAACTTTCAGGACAATTTTTTATATGAAGAATCATTTTTTTACTTATGAAAACGTTTTAAACGTTTTTTGGTGTATCTTTGTGCGCCTAAAAAAATACTTATGGATTACGGGATTGTCATTGAAAAAATACACCAGGAATTGAAAGCCTATTGGGGAAAAGGAAAGGTGGCGGATTATATACCGGCTTTAGCGGAAGTAGAGCCGAAACGATATGGAATAGCTATCGAGACATTGGACGGACATTCTTTTCAGGTAGGAGATGCGGATATTCGTTTTTCTATTCAGAGTATCTCTAAAGTATTCGCATTAGCCATGGTAACCCGTCATTTGGGTGATCGTATCTGGAAGTTCGTCGGACGTGAGCCTTCGGGGAACCCTTTTAATTCGCTTGTACAGTTGGAATATGAACATGGTATTCCGCGTAATCCTTTTATCAATGCCGGGGCTCTGGTGGTCACCGATCGTCTGATGAGTCTTTATGAACAGCCTAAAGATGCTATTCTCCAATTTGTCAGAGGTATATGTGGCAATGACGATATCTACTATGATAAACACATTGCCCGCTCGGAACGTGAACATGCGGACCGGAACATGGCTTTGGGCTATCTGATGAAAAGCTTCGGCAATATGGAAAATGATGTGGAAGATGTGGTGGATGTATATTGTCATCAATGCGCCATTGCTATGAATTGCAAGGAGCTGACCAGAGCTTTTTTATTTTTAGCAAACCATGGAGTGAATCCTTTTAATCAGGAAAAAATTCTGACGGTCAGTCAATCCAAACGTCTGGGGGCCTTAATGTTGACTTGTGGTTTCTACGACGAATCGGGAGATTTTGCTTTTCGGGCAGGACTACCTGGGAAAAGTGGAGTCGGGGGAGGAGTGGCTGCCTATATTCCGGGTAATTTAGCCATTACGGTGTGGAGTCCCGAATTGAACCGGCATGGAAATTCACTTATCGGTATGGAAACTTTGGAGCGGTTTACGACGGATATTAATAATTCTATTTTTTAATACCGGGGGGCTTGACTGAAAGAAATACGAATCCCCAAAAGTTTTACAATAAACTTTTGGGGATAATATCATTAAATTATTCGTTGATAATTTCAACTTCGTCGACGATCAACTCGCTTCCTCCTGCTCCGCAGAACTTGTCTCCATCTTTACTCGAGGAGAAAATAACCGCAAAACGATATTTTTTGGCAGGATTATACTGCTGTTTGTAGTCCAGGGTTAAATCAAATTCCTTGAAACTATCTTGCTGGCCGGTGATCAGCTGAGCAATAGCGACTATTTTATCTGAATTGAAAATGGTTTCACCATTGAGGAATTCTGTGTAATTATCTACTTCGTATAAAACAGCACTCAAAGCGCCTTGGTCGGTTTTTTCCGGGTCTAATTCGGCTTTGTTGGAATTATTTTTCGGGTCTTTACAATAATAGTACTTTTCTCCGGGTTTGTATTTATAATATCCTTTAACCCTGATCGGTTTCTGAAAATAAGGAATACCGAATTGGGTACTATTCAACGTATTTTTGGTATCGACCTCAAAGTCACCTAAGAATAAAGAACCGGAAGTAATTACCGGAATAGGGGGAAAACCAAGTATACTTTCTTTACCTGTTGTATAGGCAGTCGAGATCTTGGCTGCTTTCCCGCTTTGGCCTTCTGTTACCGGGGCAACAATCGCTCCGCCATCGTATAATCCGGGGAATATCTTGATTAAAGATATCCCTTTATTTGAAGTGGCCCATTGGCCTTCCGGTTTATAAAAATCATTGCCTTCGGAAACCCAATTTTCAAACGTAGCTTTGGGAACGGATTGACCTATTTTAAATCTTGCCCGATATTGACGGGTTTTCTGATAATTTTCCGATACGACATTGAAATAGACAAATTCCGTATCGTCTCCTTGATCGATGGCTTTCGAAAAATCGACTACTTCTCCCGAAACAGGTTTCACGATAGCGCCTTTAGAGAGTTCGATAATAGGAGTCAATTGTAGTTTTGAAAGGTCGGCATCCGGTTTGACGTAAAATACGATTTCATATTTATAATTTTCGTATTTGATTTCCGGCTGGGACAAGACCATATCGTTATCGAAGATCATCTTCAGGATTTCCGGCTGATCGTTCATCGTTTGCCGGCCTTTGAAATTCAGGTCGACGGTCAGATCGGTATTTTGGAGTTTCAACTGGAACTGGATGGCTCCTCCTCCGATACTTCCGTTTCCATTGGCGGTCATTTCTCCTAACTTACTTAAAGTAACCTTTTTATTGGTAATTTTAAAGTAGATATTATGATCTGCTGCTTTGCTGAAACTATTGGCTACAGGAATAGAATCGATTTCAATAGAACCGATCGTATTTTTGCCAATCTTGTAATTGATATTACTGGTTTTTAATTTGACATAATCTTTACCTTGTGGGAAAAAGTTAATGGTTTGATCGGAGGTATCTTGGGCAGATTCATAAGTTAAAAATAAGTCAGCATTGTATAGCCCTTCGATTTCTTTAGCCAGATTGACCTCTGGAGGAGTCGGGGTCGGAGTGTCGTTATCATCGTCGTCACTGCAAGCTGTGAAAAACCCCAACGAACAAATCAGGGTGAATAAAAATAATTTTTTCATACAATTTAATTTACTGTTTGTGTTTATTTCTTCAGATTAGGAAAATAAACGGTTAAAGTCTTCGATAAGTTGTTCCCGGCGCTGTCTTTAACAGTTAATATGAATTTATGAGGTCCCGGATTTTCGAATCCTCCTAATAACGGCATGAACTGAGAGACATCGAAAGTAGTTTCAGTACTGCCTTTTATTTTTTTATCTTTCGATAGCAAACCAAATCCGATCAAGGTTTGGGCTAGTTCCTCGGAAGCCGGATTGGCCAAATCGAATTCTTTCGGTAGGTTTACTGCATTTAGAACATCTTCTGTCAATACCGGCGATTCTATTTTAACGATCAGATTTTCGATTCCTTTCTCTGTTGCAATATTTACTATAACTTCTGCTGTATTGTCTTTGTTTGTTACATTGAAAGTCTGATCGATGTTGAATCCTCGCCCTTCGATTGTGACGGGGTCGTTGTCGTCATCGTCATCGTCGCTACAAGCTACAAAATTCAGCGTTAAAAACGCCATTAAGAGAAATACTAAATTCTTTTTCATCATCTGTTTTTATTAATATTATTTTCTGATAATTAGAGAAGAAGATAAACGGACGTTTAAATTTGTAAAAGATGAACTGAAAGAAAAAAGTGACTAGATACACTGATACGAAAGCTAGTGATAAAATCAAATAATTTGTAATTCTATCTCTGAAATTGATGTAATTTGAATATTAACCATTTACGTATTTGAAATGTTAATTTTATTATTTAACACACATATTTTATTAATTTTGCACGATTTTTGCTATTAACTATACTCATGTAAAAAAAGGGAAAAATAAACGACGATTAAAACGTCCGTATTTATTAGTCGTTAGCTTCGGAATATTAAAAAAAAATGAAAAATTGATTATGAAAAAACTGATTTTATTTTTGTTTGTAGCGTTGTTTTCGCTAGGTTTTGTTGCTTGCAAGGATGACGATAATTCGCTTCCGATAGAGGAAAAGATTGCAGGGTCTTACAAGGGAACCTTGGATATTATGATGTATAGTGACGGTACATCTGACGGTGTAGAAATTGCAAAGAATTTTCCTCAGAAGGTATACCTTTATAAGGTAAATGATGAAACCATAAAGATGGAGTTGAAGAATCTGAGTGTTATTGGCTTGGATTTTGGTACCATTGCAATTGACGAAGCTGTGGTTATTGAAAACGGGGATTCGTATTCTTTTACCGGAGAACAAGAACTGGATTTAACCGATAAAAACTTAGGAAAATGTAATGTGAAAGTTGTCGGTGAAGTAAAGAATGACAAAATGATTCTAAATATAGAAGTAGCTGTTCCTGCTCCCTTGAATCAAACAGTTAAGGTTACTTTCGCAGGTAATCGACTGACCGGAGGGGAAAGTACTGCAGCTGACATTACTGCCTTTACGTTTGCCGAAGGAATGGGGGGTAATTCTGCTGTGATTATACAACCGCAGATTAATGGTACTGATATTACTTTTATGGTAGCTGACACGACCGGAACGGAGACATTGAAAACTTTGATTCCTACAATAGCTGTTTCAGAAAAGGCTACTGTTATGCCAGCTAGTGGTGTGGCTCAGGATTTTTCAGGTAAAGTAACTTATACCGTTATTGCAGAAGATGGTACGCAGCAAGTATATACCGTTTCAATCGTTCAGACCATGTCCTACTATGATTTTGAATCCTGGGTTTTCCATAGTGCCGAAGCAACGGATGATGAAGGAAATATAGTTCCTAGTGATTTGGATTATTACGATCCTGCCGGATGGGCGACTAGCAATTCAGCTTTGGTGCTTTTGAAAGGACTCTTGTCGGCTTGTCCGATGGATGCTGTCGGAGTTGGGGAGGCAGATGGACGTAGTGGTAAGGGAGCAAGACTTGTTTCAAATGACAGCAAGGGTATGTATATGTTAACCGTTGTGCCCAAGGTAACAGCAGCCTCTTTGTTTTTGGGTGAGTTTGTGGTCGATATGGGTAATACATTGAAGAGTACTCATTTTGGGGTACCTTATTATAACCAACCACAAACTGTAAAAGGATACTATAAATACAAAGCCGGGGAAACCTATTATAAAACCGAAGTGTCCGGTTCCGGCTGGTCTACTGTCGTTACGGGAGTTCCGGTTCCTGAAATGACAGATAGTTGTGCCATTACGGCGGTATTATATGAAGTGAACGACTATACCACTGAGTGGTTGGACGGTGTGACTCTATACGATCCGGCTACAACTAATATTGTGGCAATTGGTATGTTTACAGATGGTGCTGAAAAATCGGCTTTTACTCCCTTTGAAGTTAGTCTGAATTATCTGAAAGCCTATGATCCGGCTAAAAAGTATAAATTTTCAATCATTTGCTCTTCCAGTAAAAATGGTGCAGAATTTGCAGGAGCTCCCGGAAGTGAGTTGATTGTGGATGACATTGAAATTATTAATGCTGAATAGGAATATTTTCCCGATTTGTGTAAATCTGGAATAAGAGAACGGGGGTTTTGAAGTACACCCCAAAAGTTGTTCAGAAAAAATTATTTATTTTGATATAAAGAGGCTGACCGAAAAGTAAAATATTCGGTCAGTTTTCTTTTTTGTATTCTTCTCCCTTCTTTCTCTTTTTTTCTTTATGCTGCTCTTTCTAGTTTGATTTTCTTCAAAGGTGTTCCAATTTTTTGTATAAATACATAAAAAACAGGACTTTACCCTGTTTTTTATCATCTTAAGTAAATTATGTGCCATAGCCAGCAATCCGAATTCAATTTCTACTTTTTTAATCCCTCTCATTCTGAACCTGTTGAACATTCTGTTTTTCTTTAACTGTCCGAATACGGCTTCAACTTCTACCGGGCGTTTACTTCTGTGCCTGAGCCCTTCTTCACTCATCAGTAATTCCTTTGCCCTTCTTCTGTATGCCAGTAATTTATGGTTCAATTCGATAACTCTGTTTCCCTTTGCTTTATGACATTGCGTTCTTAACGGGCAATCCTGACAATTTTCAGCCTGATAAAGTGAACTTTGCGACTGATAGCCCAGATCTGAGATATTATTTTTTGTACCGGTAAAATTCATTTTTTGTCCTGACGGACAGATGATAAAATCTCCGTCGGGATTATAAACCAGGTTCTGAGGTAAAAAAGGATTGTTTACGTAAGCTTTCTTCTGTTCCTTATGAAAATAGTTATACTTTACATAAGCGGTGATTCCTCCCTGTTCCATATATTCATAATTCTGTTCACTGCCATATCCGGAGTCAGCAACCACGGTATGTCCGCAAAGATCATTCAGCCCATAGCGCTGTTTAAAACTTTCCAGGTAAGGAATCAGTAATGCGGTATCACCCGGTCGCTGATAAATGCCGAAGTGAGTTATGATCTGGTTTTCAGTTGATATCTGTACGTTATAGGCCGGCTTGAGCTGTCCGTTTTTCATGTGGTCTTCCTTCATGCGCATAAAGGTCGCGTCGTGATCCGTTTTGGAGTAACTGTTGCGCTCGCCGCAGATATCCAGTTTCTCCTCATATTCCTGCAGTTTGGGTAAAAGTTTGGTTTCCAGTTCCCGGCAGGCTTTCTTTACCGGAGCGGATGGCTGTGGCAAACGGGAAGTCAGACGCGCCAGACGTTCCCGGAGTTCCGTGCTGCTCATACCGCTGAGCTCACTCTCCAGTGCGGAGGTATTATCCTCGGTGATTGCCTGTTCAATCAGGTCAAATACTTTGCGGATTTTCTCTTCAAGGCGGGATTTGTGAGTCTCTACACTCCGCCGCCACACGAAAGTATAACGGTTGGAAGCACTTTCAAGTTTGGTTCCGTCTATATACTGAGTTGTCAGGCTTACAAACCCCTCCTCTGCCATTAATTGCACCACTGAGGTGAAAAGGGCATTGATACGTCCTTTCAGACGTTTGCTGCGAAAGTCGTTGATGGTGCGGAAGTCAGGAGTCTGACGACCACTTAGCCACATAAAATGAATATTCTCCGTTAACTGCTGAGCGATCCTGCGGCTGGAATAAAGGTTGTTCAGATAACCGTAGATCAGGATTTTTAACAACATGCGGGGATGGTAAGCACTCGTACCGCCTCCCTTATATTCACTCAGAAGATCACGGATATCCAGCTTATCAACAATCTCATTGACGATTCGTACTGGATGTATGGCTGGAATATTTTCATCCAGACGGCTAGGAAATAGAACTGACTGGTTCTGATTGTCAGATTTAAATTGTATATTTGCCATCGTTATGCTGTTGATTACTATTTAGTTGTGCAAAACAAATATACAAAATCATTACAACATAACAAAGGCTTTTTTGTTGATTTTCAATGAGAAAGCCTATTTTTTTAGGAGGAAAAAAGGAGAAGAACAAAAGAAAACGAGATCCATTTTATTGAATCTCGTTCCATGTTATTTAGAAACTGTCTTAATTGGACAACCTCTCTTTTCCTTTAAATGCAATTTGATTTTTAATTAATAATCAATCTATCGGCATATCGATCTTCACGTTTATCACTAGTTGGAACTTTTTCTCATAGGTGTACTTTATAATAACTCAATCCTAAAAGTTTTTTGTTTAACTTTCAAGGTTCGGTTTAGACGAGAAACAACCTTTTTTATTATTGGCCGTATGATTAAGATTAGATAATAATTAGGATTAAACGGTAAGAAAATGATGAAAAAGAAACTCTGTTTTTTGATGATGGCTGTATTCTTTTTAGGGATGACAGCTTGTAGTGATGACGACGATGATAAGAAAGAAGCGGTGGCAGGAACCTATACGGGAACGATTACGGTGACGGATGAGGCAGGGACTCCGATCGGTGAACCACTGACCGGACAAAAGATTACCATTGTCGATGCAGGAAAAGATAGGATAAATCTCGAGCTGAAAGATTTTAAATTCGGCACGGTCCCTGTGGGGGATCTGGAGATAAAAAATGTTGCTGTGAACGATAAAGGAGAAGTGAACGGTAGCGCATCTCAGGTGCCGATTATGAATGGCGTTCTTCAGGCCGATATAACAGTGAGCGGGACGGTAAAAGATAAAAAAGCCAATTTGCTGATCGATGTGTCCGCACCTTTGACTCCCGGGACCGATCCGATTAAAATGAAAGTTACCTTTATCGGAGCCCGTTGACAGAGGAATTTTTCTCCAGGTTCGGGCATGAATTCGGAATGATCGGGAGGCTTGTCTGATACTGATTGGCGGAGCTGAAGTTCACCATTTATATTTTGTTTTCGGAACCGAAGTTGCGCCAATCAGCGTTCCTTTTCTCTTTAATTTTCCGGTTTATTGAAATTCTTCTTCCGGGTATAAGGACGTTTCCTTCCCGGGCGATTGTTTTTGAATTTTCCTCTCGGACGGCGCTCGAATGCCTGTGGGTTATAGACAGGGCCAGGACCTACAGTCGGTGGTAACGGAATTTTATAGATGTCTTTTTCTATAAATTCTTCGATTTTATGAAATTTACCCTGTTCCGGTTCGCAGACGAAAGTAATGGCTACACCATCTGCATTCGCCCGGGCTGTACGGCCGATGCGATGGATATAATCTTCCGGATCGTGGGGAACGTCGTAGTTGATGACCAGACCGATGTCGTCGATATCGATGCCCCGGGCAACAATATCGGTTGCGACTAAAATGTCGGTCTTCCCGTTTTTAAAGTCGAGCATTACCGCTTCCCGTTGTTCCTGTTCCAGATCGGAATGCATGGCTGCAACATTGAGTTTCATGCGCTTTAAAGAATAGGCCAGATCTTTTACCTTCTGCTTGGAAGAAGAGAAGATAATGGTTTTTTTACGGTTGGGTTTACTGAATAGCTCCTGGATGATAGCCATTTTCTGCGTCTCATAACAGATATAAGCCGATTGGATAATCGCTTCGTTCGGTTTGGAAATGGCGATATTGATCTCTGCCGGATCTTTCAGTATCTGTTTGGCTAACTGCCGGATTTTCGGTGGTAAAGTTGCTGAAAACAGAATTGTTTGACGTTTTGTCGGCATCTGTTTGACTATTTGCATGATATCGTCGAAAAAACCCATGTCCAGCATCCGGTCGGCTTCGTCCAGAATGAAGTAGCTGACCTGTGAAAGATCGATACCGCTATTGGCGATGTGTGATAATAAACGTCCCGGAGTGGCGATCACCACATCCGCTCCCATTAATAAACCCTTCTTTTGCTGGTCCCAGCCGGCTCCGTCTCCTCCGCCGTAGACTACGGTCGTCGAAATGGGGAGAAAATAAGAAAAACCTTCGAATTGCATGTCGATCTGTTGGGCCAATTCCCGGGTAGGTACCATGATGACTGCGCGGATATGATTGTCGGGGTTACCCTCTGCGACTAAACGGCTGAGTAGAGGTAAGGTGTAAGCTGCCGTTTTACCGGTTCCGGTCTGAGCGCATCCGATGATATCTTTCCCCTCTAATATGACCGGAATGGTCTGTTCTTGCACTGGAGTCATCTCCTGAAAGTTCATAGCTTCTATTCCCTGCAGTACGTTCTCGTCTAAATTTACTTCGTCAAATCTCATAATTTATATCACTCAAATTTCGCTTCAAAGATACGATTTTTATAAATAATTAATGGTTTAATCTCTGGGACTGTTTTAACATTCTGTGTCCAAGTTAATTCCAATACAAAGATAATGGAAGTTGGGCAACTAAGAAGGGACATTCCGTTTTTTTTGTGGCATTATTTTTGTTATTAGTTGTTAGTGATGAAAAAATAGTTTATTTTTGAAAGCGATGAAGTTTCTACTGATATATGGGGTATTGTTTCTTCTTTTGTGGACAAAGGGGTCGGCAATCGACAGGGAAGAAAGCTTGACAGACTATACTGTCGAAGAAGGGATTGTGAATGAGTCTGTCCTGGTAGAAGTTCCGTCTTCAGATTTAAAAACCAACTACATTCCGTATTTTCTGTATCTGAAGGTTTTGAATCCGGCTACTCAAATCGATTTATCGGCCGGGAGTGATCAAAGCTGGAATATTTTATCTTATAAAATTCTGCACGGTGTCCAGAAAATTCATGTGCCTATGCGTTTGCAGATGTGGTATGCCTCCGAATGGATGAGGATGTTATCTGTCTGGCACGACAAGAGTTTTCTTTTGTACTTTTTAGGGAAACTTATCATTTAGCATTCTCGTTAAAAGAGGAAAAACCTGGTTCTACACAAATCAGGGGAAGGTGAAGTATGTGTAGTTCGTTCTGAGAATCGGTGACAAAAAGGGATATGCACGCAAGTGGATAAACAGGGGAGGTAAGGCTGATTCGGAAATTGTTAAATAATTAATGAAAATCAATATTATGGCAGAGAAGTTTGGATATGTAACACAGGTGATCGGACCTGTTGTGGATGTCATTTTTGAAAAGGACGGAGAGGATTTGCCTCCTATTTATGAAGCCTTACGGATAGAACGGGATAATGGCGAAAAATTGATTATCGAGGTTGAACAGCATATCGGAGAAGATACTGTCCGTTGTGTTGCGATGGATACGACCGATGGGTTGCGCAGGGGCATGAAAGCCTGGGATTTGGGACGTACACTGACGATGCCGGTGGGAAAACAAATCAAGGGACGGTTATTGAATGTCACCGGAGATGCCATCGATAAATTGGGAAAACTGGATTATACCGGTACGTTATCTATTCATCGGGAACCGCCGAGATTCGAAGATTTAACGACGACTCAGGAGCTTTTGCTGACCGGTATCAAAGTGATCGATTTATTGGCTCCCTATTCCAAAGGAGGAAAAATCGGTTTGTTCGGTGGGGCCGGAGTCGGGAAAACGGTGCTGATCATGGAATTGATCAATAACATTGCCAAAGGGCATAATGGATATTCCGTGTTTGCCGGAGTCGGTGAACGGACTCGTGAAGGAAACGATTTGCTGAGGGAAATGATCGAATCGGGAGTAGTGAAATACGGTGAACGTTTTCAGGAAGAGATGAATGAAGGGAAATGGGACGTGAAAAGCGTGGATATGGAACAGGTGAGTCAGTCACAAGCTACCCTGGTGTTCGGACAGATGAACGAGCCCCCCGGAGCACGTTTACGGGTGGCCTTGTCGGGACTGACAGTAGCCGAGTCTTTCCGGGATTCTAACGAAGGAGGAAAGGAAATCCTGTTTTTTATCGATAATATTTTCCGGTTTACTCAGGCGGGTTCGGAAGTGTCGGCCTTGTTGGGACGTATGCCTTCGGCTGTTGGATATCAGCCGACACTGGCTTCTGAGATGGGAAAGTTACAGGAGCGGATCGCTTCTACTAAATATGGTTCCATCACTTCGGTACAGGCTATTTATGTACCTGCCGACGACTTGACGGACCCCGCACCGGCAACGACTTTCAATTTCCTGGATGCGACAACCGTACTGAGCCGGAAGATTACCGAGCTGGGTATTTATCCTGCAGTAGATCCGCTGGAATCTTCTTCCCGTATCCTCGATCCGAATATTGTCGGGGAGGAACATTATAATACGGCCCAGCAGGTCATCGAATTGCTGCAGCATTATCAGGAATTGCAGGATATTATTGCAATTCTCGGTGTGGATGAACTTTCGGATAGTGATAAATTGGTGGTAAACCGTGCCCGGCGTGCTCAGCGTTATCTTTCACAACCGTTTCATGTGGCAGAACAATTTACCGGATTGCAGGGAGTTATGGTCCCCCTCGAAGAAACGATCCGGGGTTTTAAAATGATTCTCAGCGGAGAAATGGACGAATATCCCGAGCAGGCCTTTATGAATGCCGGAACCATCGAGGATGTGATCGAAAAAGGAAAGAAGATGATGAAAGAGGCGGCAAAGTAAAAGGTAAAAAGCTAAAAGGCTAAAGGTTATGGGCAGGTTATAGGCGGGAAGAAAGCGAAGAACTGGAGACTTGTTAGGTTGGAAATTTGTAATTTGTATAACTATGAGACTGGAAATAATATCTGCAGAAAAAGTGTTGTTTAAAGGGAATGTACAACGGGTGACTTTACCCGGTTCCCTGGGAACTTTTACTATCTTGGAACAACATGCCCCCCTGATTTCCACACTCACGCATGGAAATGTGGTTTATGATACAGGAGGAGGAGAAAAGCAACTGACGATCGATTCGGGAGTTGTCGAAGTATTGGATAATCGGATTGTCGTTTGTATTAATTAGCCGGTAACACTTGTAATTTCTGAAACGAAGTAAAATATGAAATTAATCAGGTATCTGTTAGGACTGAGTCTATTCCTGCTGGCCGGTCAATGGGTAAAGGCAGACGAAACAGCAGCAGAATCATTCAATCCCCAAAAGTCGATATTCGAACATCTGGGAGATGAATACGGATGGAATGTCTGGAATTTGCATATCCCGTTACCCGTGATTGTCAGGGATGAAGAAGGAGCATGGCATGTGTTCAGTTCTGCGAAATTAGCCGGCGGACAGGAATATGAAGGTTTTTATATTGCCGGTGAGGGAGAATACGAGGGAAAAGTGATTGCCCGGAATGCTTCCGGCCATATTTACCGGCCCTGGGATTTTTCGGTCACTAAAAATGTACTGGCCTTATTTATATGTGCTTTACTGCTTTGTTGGCTCGTCTTTCCATTGGTCCGGTGGTATAAGAAGAAACCGTATGAAGCGCCGCGGCGTGTAAAAGGAATGATGGAATTTGGAGTCGGTATGTTGTATGAGGAGTTGATTGTACCGATTTTAGGGAAAGATGCCCGGCGTTTCGGACCGTATTTGCTGACCTTATTTTTCTTTATTCTCTTGATGAATTTGATGGGCTTGATTGTTATTTTTCCGGGAGGTGCCAATCTGGCCGGAAATATGTCTGTCACTTTAGTGTTGGCTGTGTGTACTTTTGTCGTAGTCAACTTTTCAGGACGTAAGGGATATTGGAAAGATATTTTTTGGCCCGAAGTGCCGACCTGGTTGAAATGTCCGGTTCCGATGATGCCTGTCATCGAGATTTTCGGTGTGTTTACCAAACCGATTGCTTTGATGATCCGGTTGTTTGCCAATATGCTCGGTGGACATTTGATTACTTTGGTTCTGATTTCCCTGATTTTCATTTTTGCAGCGATGGGACCTGTGATTATGGGGACTTCGACCGTGATTGCCGTTGTGTTTGCTGTATTTATGGGATTTATCGATTTGTTGATTTGCTTCATACAGGCTTATGTATTTATGTTGTTGTCTGCCATTTTTATTTCTTTGGCAAGACCTGCGGAAACCGGGGCCCGGCATGAGAAATGAACAAAGTAAAATAATATAAAATAGAATAATTTTAAAATTGAAAAGCTATGTTAAGTATGATTTTATTACAGGTCGCTGCCGGAATGAGTCTGGCAAAAGTCGGTGCTGCCATCGGCGCAGGGTTAGCTGCTATCGGTGCAGGTATAGGTATTGGGAAGATCGGGGCGAATGCCATGGACGCTATTGCCCGCCAACCCGAGCAGACCGGGAATATTCGTACGAATATGATCGTGATCGCTGCTTTGATTGAAGGAGTCGCTTTGTTTGCTATCATTGTATGTTTGTTGGCCTTGTTTATATAATCGTTTATGGGACTCTTTAAACCGGAGATCGGGTTGGTATTCTGGATGCTGGTGGTCTTTCTGATCATTCTGGCTATCCTGGCTAAATATGCCTGGCCCGTGATTATCCGAAGTATAGAACAAAGAGCGGATTTTATCGATAGTGGGGTGAAATTTACCCGCGAGGCAAAACAACGGCTGGACGAAGTGGAAACAAAAGTGGAAGAGATGCTGGCCGAAGCCCATAGAAAACAATTGGCTGCTTTACAGGAAACCGAACGGATGAAACGGGAGATGATCGAGAACGCAAAAAAAGAAGCTGCCGATGAAGTCCGGAAGATGATGGAAGAGGCAAAAGCTTCTATGGAACAGGCTAAACGGGAGGCCGAAAAACAAATGAGGCGACAGGTGAGCCGTTTGTCACTCGAGATCGCGGAGAAAGTATTGAGAAAAGATTTGTCGAAAGATACTGCTCAGGTAGAATTGGTGGATCGAATGTTGGATGAGCTGGAATCAGCTCAGAAACTGTAATGATATGGATGAAGGTTTAATAGCACGGAGATACGCTTTGGCTATGCTGAAAGTAGCACAGAAATATAATGCTGCGGAAGAGGTATATCAAAAAATGAAGACCTTCGAACAAAATTATATTTCCCATCCCGATTTACATAAGGCATTACTGAATCCGATATTGTCTCCCCGGGATAAAGAACAATTGTTGACGATCGCTATCGGGATCGAACCCGGAACGTTGTATCTGCGGGGAATCCGTTTGCTGATAAAAAATCACCGCGAGATGTATATCCGCTCTATTTGTCTGATGTACCAGAAGTTATACCGGAAGGTGTACCAGATCGGACGAATAAAGATTATCACGGCGGTTGCTTTGAAGCAGGAGACGCTGGACCGGATAAAAAAACTGGTGACGGACCGGACTTCCAGACAGATCGAATTTGTCGAAAAGGTAGATCCGGCTATTATCGGGGGCTTTGTACTCCGGGTAAATTCCATGCAGCTCGATTATTCAGTAGGCGGAGAGTTGAAAAAAATCGCAAAGCAATTGAAATAGGAGAGGATAAGTATAAATGATTAGATTATGATAAAACCAAGTGAAACATCAGATATTCTTCAGCAACAACTGGATAACGTTGATTTGAAAGCTGAATTTGAAGAAATTGGAACCGTATTGGAGGTGGGAGATGGCGTAGCCAATGTATTCGGGCTGGATAATGTAACTTCCGGCGAACTGATCGAATTTGAAAATGGGGTAAGGGGAGTTGCCATGAACCTCGAAGAAGATCAGGTTGGAGTCGTGCTTTTGAATTTGGGAGATCGTGTGAAAGAGAATTTTACGGCTAAACGCACCGGGCATATTGCTTCTATTCATGTGGGAGAAGGATTGTTGGGACGGGTAATCGATACACTGGGAGAACCCATCGACGGGGCAGGGCCGATTACCGGCGATCTGTTGGAACTGCCTTTGGAAAGAAAGGCTCCCGGGGTAATTTATCGGCAGCCTGTTAAAGAACCTTTGCAGACAGGGATTAAAGCGGTGGATTCGATGGTACCTATCGGAAGGGGACAACGGGAACTGATTATCGGTGACCGGCAAACCGGAAAAACGGCTATCGCTATCGATACCATATTGAATCAACGTGAAAATTACCGGCAGGGTAAACCGGTTTATTGTATTTATGTCGCTGTCGGTCAGAAAGCTTCTTCTGTGGCAGCCTTGGTCAACGTATTGAAAACTCACGGAGCGATGGACTACACGGTAGTATTGGCTGCCAATGCGTCCGATTCGGCTGCCATGCGTTATTATGCACCTTTTGCCGGAGCGACGATCGGAGAATATTTCCGGGATAGCGGGAGGCATGCGCTGGTCGTATACGATGATTTGTCGAAGCAGGCTGTAGCTTATCGGGAAATCTCTTTGATTTTGCGCAGACCTTCGGGTAGAGAGGCTTATCCGGGGGATATCTTTTATTTGCACTCCCGTTTGCTTGAACGGGCGGCCAAGATTATATCCAACGATGAGGTGGCTTCGGCGATGAACGACTTGCCCGAACCGTTGAAACCGGTGATCAAAGGCGGAGGATCACTGACCGCTTTACCGATTATCGAGACTCAGGCCGGCGATGTGTCGGCATACATTCCGACGAATGTCATCTCGATTACGGATGGTCAGATATTCCTCGAAACTTCTCTGTTTAACGAAGGAGTCCGGCCGGCAATCAATGTAGGCGTTTCAGTATCGCGGGTAGGAGGAAATGCTCAGGTGAAAGCGATGAAAAAAATTGCCGGAACCTTAAAAATCGATCAGGCTCAATACCGGGAACTCGAGTCGTTCTCCAAATTCGGAGGAGATTTGGATCCGGTCACTCAGATGGTGATCGATAAAGGACAAAAAAATGCCCGCCTATTGGTGCAACCTCAATATGCCCCGATGCCTGTAGAAGAAGAGATTGCTATTATTTATTGCGGAACCCAGGGTTTGTTACAACGGGTACCTTTAAAACATGTCGGCGATTTTGAGAAATATTTTCTCGATATTCTTCGGGTACGTTACCGGAAAGAAGTGTTGGATGAATTGAAGGTGGGACGTCTGGACGAAGTCGTCGCTGCTTTGTTGGAGGAAGTGGCTAAGGAAGTAGCCGATAAATTTGCTGCACCCGTGAAACAAACCGAACAAACCGAAGAATTTGTAGATAAGTAAAAAAGAGAAGAATGGCAACGATGCGTGAACTGAAAGGAAGGATCAATTCTGTCCATTCCTCTCAGAAAATTACCGGAGCAATGAAGATGATTTCTTCTGCCCGGTTGAGAAAGGCCGAGAACAAGTTACTTCAGGCCGAGCCTTATCGCCGGAAGTTATGGGAAATATATGCCCATATTGAAAAATCCGGTTGTGAGTTTCAGTCGCCATTGACAGTGAAGCGCCAGGTAAAGAAGGTGGCTATTGTTATTTTTGCTTCCGACGATGGATTGTGCGGAGCTTTCAATATCAATTTATATAAAAAATTGGTGGAGGAAGTACAGGCTTATCAGAAACGGGGTATCCGGGAAATTACCGTTTTTCCGGTCGGAAAAAAAATACTGGCTGAGGTGAAACGGATAAAGGGCATTCGCCTGGCCCGACATCCCGAAGCTTTTGAAAAGAAAGACTATATGGCGGCTACCCGGGAATTGGCCGATGAACTGATGGAAGATTTTTTGAAAGGAAAATACGACCAGGTAGGAGTTGTTTATGCACATTATAAAAGTATGGGCGTACAAATCGTGCGGTTACGTTCTTTTTTGCCGGTTGCTGTAGAACCGGAAGAAAAAATAGAAACCACAGATCGGCTCGGTACCTGGTATATTTATGAACCCGGATGTGAACAAATATTAACCATGTTGTATCCCCTGATGATGCATGCTTTGATGTACGATCTGTTGATGGAAAATAAAACTTCCGAACAGGCTGCCCGTATTCTGGCGATGCAGATGGCTAATGATAATGCCGTGAAATTATTAGGTAAGTTGCAGCTGGAGTATAATAAATTGAGACAACAAGGGATTACTTCCGAACTGTTGGATATCGCTGGAGGCAGTAATCGGGAAAGTTAAGCCACTGAAGTGTTATTATATTGGATGTAAAAAATACCAACATTTAGGTATTGCAGGCTTTGTCTGTTACTAACTAACTTTGCAGATGAAAAGAATAACACGTCAGTCTACTACAGAGAAAAGAAACATAGCGTACACTTATTATCGAAGCAATCTGTGATTTTAAGGAAAGAGAGGTAAGCATATAATCACTCAGCTTCTCAGTCTAAAAGCATTGACGTTAAAAAACTTGTTATTATGAAACGAAATTACATTTATCTCGCATGCATGACAGTATGTATGTTCGCACTATTTGCCATCAGTTCTTGTAGCAATGAAATGGACATGCCATCAAGCAAGATAGAGCACTTGCAAAAGATGAAACAACTTTGTGCTCAATATGGTTGGACGCAGATTGAGGGAGTTTCTCAAGAAGAGGTTGATAAATTTCTTCTGTCGGAAGATTACGAAAAGACCAAGGAATTCTTTGAATTTGTGAAGACAGGAGGGGAAACAATTAATTTGACAGATCTATCTCAAGTTTCACAACAGTCCAGTTCTTCAACACGGGCGAGTGGGGTAAAGCTCACATATGTACTTCGAGGGCAACACAGTTCCCACGTCGCGACATCAACAACGGAGATGATTGTCTGGTATAATAGAAAAGAGTTGGATGTAGTTAGTACAAAAGTTCACTCTAATCCATCATGTACTATGATTCTTAGACCAAATTCAGAAGTGGTTTCAGAAGGCAGGATTACAAGTTTTAGAGGATGAAACACCAGTCGAAGGAGAATAGAGCAAGCATAGTGCTCTTCTTGCTGTTTTTGTGTTTTGTAACTCCGAGAGCAAAATCTCAGGTGTTGCTTGAGAACGACTCCTCAGACGTTTGCAAGGTGATAGACATTGTAAATGTTGGTTTATCGACGGAGATACAAAAGAAATACGAGAAGGAATACATTGCAACATCTGTAATCGTCGGATACAACTTACGTAAGAATGAAGTGGAGTTCTATTGGTTAGATGACAGGTATGACTTCGATTTATACTCCTCACAAAAAGGCGATAGCATAACTCTGCATTATCCTCATATGTCAATAGACAATAGGAAGAGAGCAATAGCTATGGACAATCACAGTTTTCAAGAACGTATAAGAGAAAACGATAGTATCTATGTTGATATTGACTTTTTTGACATTGAAAAGAAGTTGGGGTTGCCCCCCTCTCTGGACGATGGTCTATTCCTTAAGTGGGAAATTGCAAAACGACGCTTCATGGAGCATATAATAGAAGATAACCAAGGCTTACATACATTAGATACTGAGAACGCAGATGATTTGCGTTTGTCTAAGCGTACATTCGGTCAATTATATTGTATATACATATTAATGCACAATGAAACCATAAGGAACAAAGAGTAGCCAAATGCATGATATCGAAGGAGTCGTATTCTAAAGAGTATGGCTCCTTTTTTATGAAGAAACCTCTCTTTCGTGGAGGCTCTCTCTTTTGCTAAAGAATTGAACGATAAGGAAAAGATCAACCTTGTACGGTATATAGTGCTTATGAGCAAGAACTCTTAGAGACAAGCGATGAAGAACTTAATAATGAAAGTAAACTTTTTGGACGATTATTTAGAAGAATCTTTAGTCGTACCGATAAAAGTTTAAAATGGATTGATAAGTATGATGACAGAAAGCATTTTTATAGAAGAGGTGGTGCTTGTGGTCCTTGGGTTTGCGGATATATCCTTTATGTAAATCAAGGCAAAGATAAATATGATTTCTTTTATAATAATGCTTCTTCATTTGGAGAGTTTGGTATTCTAAATTTTGCTTTGCGTCTTTTCGGAAGACCGATGACTCCGGGAGAAATGGGGAGGACAATGCCCATTGCTTCCAATGGGAAAATATGGATTAATCCAGCTCTGTGCTTTGCTGATCTTTTTGCATATGACCAAATAAAGCATTATAAGAAACCCGCAATCAGATTGTGTGGTTCTGGTGGGCAATTGCATTGGACTTTAGCTTATGGTGCAAAACAGACTGGTTCTTGGTTGTGGAGAAACTATTATTTCCTTCAGATAGATAATGGCGCAAAAGTAGGCGTGCCAGGAGACAAGAAGAATGGCGGCAACTATACAAAGGTTGATTGGTGGAATCCTTGGTTAATGGTTTGGGATTAATTTAAAGATGCAACAAAATGAAGAAGATCTTCTCTTTACAATTGTGTGTTTGGCTTTTTCTTACAATATTGTTTTCCCAATGTACAAAGGTTGATTTAGAGGAAGGAGTACGCAAAACAACTATTCTTCGGCATAATTATATTGCAATAACCACAAAAGATGATATTCCCGGAGAAGTGGAAGTGCATTATAGTATACTGGGCAATAATGGTCAAAATGAAGTCAAAACACCCTTTCATACTAATATTGCCGCGAATCGAAAATATATACACGTATGAAACTATTGAAATACGGCTTTTACTTACTTGCTATCGCAGCATCGGCAGTATCGTGTACACGCAAGGACGGCGATTGGGATCCGATCAAGACGGACTGTCGGGAAATAACCGTTCCGCCGCAGGGAGGCTCGGCCGTCGTGACGATGAAAAATTACAAAGGCTGGTGGATTTCCACCGTCCAATACGAAGCGAAGGGCGAAAACCTGATGATTCACGGCGAGGATTTCGGATTTATGAAGTTCGAAAACGAGTGGTGCGAAATCGTCGTGCCGTCCGAAAGTCCGAACAAATTGTATATCGCCCTGAAAGAGAACGATGGACGGGAGCCGAGGAAAATCGGTATAGGAATGACGGTCGGCGATGCTTTCACAAGTATCGATATTACACAGGGAAGTGCACTTCTGACCACTCCGAACGAATGATTCTGGCGTGCATTCTCTGCATCTTCCTGTCGTATCGGCGGCGAAGGCGGCTGTTCGGAAGCAAGTGAACGGATACCTCCGAAATTGTTTCGAAGGCGGATTCGGGCGATTGCGAAGCCGATTTCTCCGTTTCGGTAAGATTCTGATTGTATAGCCGTTTTATGCCAGATATTTTTGCGACAAAAAATATGAGCAAGATGATTATCGAAACGATCGAACGGCTGTCTATCGATGTATTCGTTACAGCCATGGCGATTACGGCGGTTGTCATTGCGACAATCGCTCTTTCGCTTTTGGCGAGTCCGTTTTGCCAATAATCCCAACAGTCATGGAACGAAAAGAAACATATATCGAAATCCTGCGATTGAATATATATTATGTGGAAACAAAAATTGAAAATCTGCGGCATCAATCTGACAGCATATAGTGTGGCTCTTGTCATCATGCTGCTGTTGTCTGTTTGCTCAAAATCATACGGGCAGGAAAAACGTGTACTTTCCTTTGACCGTACAAAACAGACCGTGACGGGCATAGACACGACCAAACTGTCGGTTTATGAACATGAGAAGGCATTTTTGTTTCCACATTTTGATGCCATTCCCCAAATGCCCGGAACGCTTTTGGACTTTCGTCCTGATTATACACGGAGTTTTCCCGTTGACCGTTCATCCCTGCATAAAGGTGAATACAATGTCGGCGGGATTATCCATCGGTTTAACAAAGTGGATGTTTGGGGGCGTGGCAGGCAGGAAAACATCATAGGAGTCGGCGTATCGAACTATGCCGAAGTCAAAACGGTGTATTCTCCAAACGAGAAATGGAAATTGGGGCTGTGCCTCTATGCGCATAAACTGAGCATTCCCCGTTCGAGTAGCAATACATTCGGAATCGGCACCGATGTTTCCTATCAATTCCTCCCCCAAACATCGCTCCATCTCTTCGGCACCTATTATTGCACCTACTTTCCGGGAGTAAAACCGATGAAGAGGATAGACGGCTACCATTATGGCGGTTACCTCTCATTCGATTTGGCAGAGCGGTGGGCAATGGACGTGGGCATGAGAAGCTATGGCGGCAATGGGTCTCACCGACAATGGACTGTACCGATAATACGTCCGTCGTATAAGCACAACGGGCGCGAAATAAACGCGGATTTTGGTGGAATGTTCCAGCAAATCGTGAAAGGTCTATTCTTTAATCATTGATAATATGAAACAGAAAAAAAGCAAAATAACGACTGTTGCTATATGGATTCTGCTATGCGGATGGATAATGTGCATGAGTTCATGCGGGAGTCTGCTTTATAATCCATCCAACAAAGCGGAACAAGTGACAGTGACTATTAAACAGCCTATCAAATAGGCTTAAACCATAAGAAAAAGGATGAGAAATATTGTAACAATAATTTTAATCTGCTTTCTCTCTTTTCCTGCCTTTGGGCAAGAGATTGAGAATTCGCACAAAGATAAAACGTACAAGAACATTTATTTGGAACTATTGGGCGCTTCAAATATGATTGGTGTTTCTTATGACACAAGAATAAAGCCCGGTTCAGCTTTCGGCTATCGTGCCGGAATATCCTATTTTTATGGGACGAACTACAATTCCAATGAAGGACATGGTTTTTCCGTGCCATTGGAGTTTAATTGCATTTTAGGTAAACGGCGCAGCAAGTTTGAAGCCGGAACAGGCATCAATATGGGGCTGTATTCCATAAAGGAAACTTATTGGGTTAACAGCGAGGGAAATGTCAGCATTATCGAACCGGTTACTCAGATAGTTGAATCACGGAATACTTTCGGATACTATATCTTTTTAAATATCGGATACCGCTATCAACGGGAAAGTGGTTTTATGTTCCGTGCCGGTGTCAGTCCTTCATTCAATTTTGGAGACAAATACGGATTGCGTAAAACCCCGCTATTGTATCCTTATCTGAGTTTTGGCTATACTTTCAAATAACGTCAATAGTGCAAAATGGAGAATCCGCTTTCTTTGAGACTTATAAAAGAAGAACAAGAGTCATCAGAAAAACTGTTGGAACTACTGGTGTCATCAACGCATTCTCCCAAAGGCAGATTTTCAAAAGAGGACAGTTACATTATGCTGAAAAGAAAGATGGAAACAACAAAAAAAGAAAACACCGTGAAACTGGTATTGCCATTTCCCCATTTCTTGTGGATGATTGGCACTAACCCCGGCATCTCCAAAGAGAAAGCAGTGCTGCATGAGCCGCAAACGGAACAAGAAAATATAAACAGAGAACATACAAATTATGAAGAAGAAAAATGATGCAGATATGCTGGCCGCTATAGTCCGGGCATCGAACCGTTATGCCATGCGTCCGGCACTGGTTATTGACGACCGGACTTATACCTATCAGGAATTGTTTGGATTGGCAGGAAGCATTTGTGAAACGCTGAGGAATCTCAAAGAAGACATCATCGGCATCACGGCTGAAAACCGTATGGAAACCTACGCATCCATTTTGGCGGTGCTGCTTTCCGGAAAAACATACGTCATGTTGCATCCCGATTATCCGGCAGAACGCAACTGCCGGATAGCCCGGCAATCCGGCATCGGTCTGTTGCTTTACAGTGGAGAGAACGGCGATATACTTCCTCCTGACATCAGTGCCGGACGGGTGTGCGTCTCCTCACACCGGCAAACCTCGCATTCCGGCGTGGTGACGTATGACGTTAATCCCGACGTGCCTGCTTACATCATCTTCACGTCAGGAAGTACGGGCGAACCCAAAGGCGTTCCTATATCCCGAAGGAACTTGAATGCTTTCTATAAGGCTTATCGCGCTTTAGGATGGGAGTTGGACGAAAACGACCGTATGCTTCAGATGTTCGAACTGACATTCGATGTTTCAGTCGTCTCGTTCCTTTATCCCCTCACCTTCGGGGCGTGTGTCTATGCTGTTCCGCAGAAAGGAATGAAATACCTGAACGTACTGGACATCATGGAACGCCATCGCCTTACGTTTGCGGCAGTGGCACCTTCCGTACTTCGGTTATCACGCCCTTATTTCGGGGAAATCAGTTTTCCGGACTTACGCTATCTCATCGTCACAGCCGAAGCCACTGACGTGAATCTGCTCGATGAATTTCGCCCTTGCATACCCAATGCCACGGTAATCAACCTCTACGGACCGACCGAAGCCACCATCTACTGCACTTCGTATGTAATCCCGGCTGAAGGAGCCAAACACCATAACGGCATGGCGGCAATCGGGAAGCCTTTCCCGGGTATGGACTACATGATTGCATCCCCGTCGGGCAAGCAGCTTCCTGCCGGAGAGACCGGCGAACTGTGGATTGCCGGACCGCAACTCATGTGCGGATACTGGCGTACTCCCGAAAAGGCGGCCGGATGTTTTGTTACGACTCCCTTTGGAAAACTCTATTACCGTACCGGAGACCTCTGTCAAGTTGATGCTGACGGGGATATTATTTATTGCGGCCGTAAAGACACGCAGGTAAAGATACAAGGTTTCAGAATAGAATTGGGTGAGATTGAATACCACGTTAAAGCGTTTTACAAGCATGGCTGTAACGCTGTGGTATTGCCGGTTTATGCTACGGACGGAAGTTGCGAACTGCACCTTGCCGTAGAAAAGGAGGCGGAGGATACGGAAAGCCTCGAACGGTATATGCAAAGCCATCTGCCGCCTTATATGTTGCCCCGGCGCATCCACTTCATTCCTTGTTTCCCACAAAACAACAGCAACAAAATTGACCGGAACCAACTATTAAACTACATCACTCAATAAATAAACAATCAAGTATATGGATACAACAGAATTATTGGAGATACTGAACGGAATATTCAGAAAAGTGTTAAAGAGAGACGACATTACATTGACCGAAAGCACTACTGCCCACGATGTGGACGGATGGGATTCGCTGACCAATATGGTACTAATCACAGAAATAGAGAATAAGTTCGGCGTGCGTTTCTCGTTCCGCGAGATAGTGAAACTGAAAAATGTGGGCGACCTTTGCCATACCATCAAGAATAAAGCCAAATAGGAATAGGAGGAAAAAGTAATGTCATTCATTTCCCTTGAATTTGTCCTGCTGTTCCTGCTCTGTTTCACATTATACCATTTTATCAGTGATAAAGGACGGAAGTTTGTTCTGCTTGCGGCAAGCGGAGTTTTCATCGGATACTTCAATCCCGCATTCCTTGTCACGGCACTGGTCGTAAGCCTTTTTACATACGGCGCCGCGATACTTATTGAGCAAGCCCGTGAAAAAGGAAGAGGTTTCCGTTTGATTTACTGGGGCGGCATATCCTGTCTTGTCCTCTGCTGGATTGGTTTCAGGTATGCCAACCGGCTAACCGGAGACTCAGGTTTTATTTTCCCATTGGGAATGTCTTTCTATACATTCCAGGCCATCGGTTACTTGACGGAAGTCTATTGGGAGGAGGAAAAGGCGGAACGCCGTCCGATAGATTTCCTGCTTTATATGCTTCTGTTCATGAAGTTCTTGTCAGGTCCCATTGAGCGGTCTGCCGATTTGCTTCCGCAAGTCCGGAAACTCTCTCCGGCATCCTATTCCATGATGACTTATGGTTTGAAACTGATTGTGGTGGGATTGGTGAAAAAATTGGTACTTGCCGACCATATAGCACCCTATATTGACGGTGTGTTCAGTTCGATGCACACCGCATCGGGTGTACAACTGCTTATGGCCTGCCTTCTCTATCCCATCGAACTTTATGCCGATTTCTCCGGCTACACGGATATGGCGATTGGAATAGGAATGTTGTTCGGATTGAAACTGTCATCCAACTTTGCGCATCCCTTCGCCGCCCAAACCACGGCTGAGTTCTGGCGCCGCTGGCACATCTCCCTTTCCTCCTGGGTACGGGATTACCTTTTTCTGCCCCTGTCATCGTTCACACGCCGTTGGGGACAGTGGGGTGTGGCGGCAAGCCTCATGGTGACATTTATCGCTTTGGGCGTATGGCACGGTGCAGGATGGACATTTGCCGTCTATGGATTTATACAGGGACTTGTGATTGTATGGGAACTAAGGACTGAAAGAATACGGAACAAGGTAAGGAAACATATCGGGAGACGGCTGTTCGCCACGCTCTCGGTCATCCGCACCTACCTTATTTTTGCCGTATCGTTGGTGTTCTTCAAAGCGCAGTCTGTTTCCGACGCATTCTATTTCCTGCGGAATATCTCTTTTCAGACCCATGCGAGCTGGAAAGAAATCAATATCGGTATGTCAGACCACATCTGCATCGTGGCAGGTGCCGCGTTATTGCTGATGCTGCTTTATGATTTTTTTATGTCTAAAGGCGACTTGCACCGCCGTCTTGAAAGGCAGCCTATTCTGTTACGCTGGACTATCTACTATTTAATCGTATTCGCGCTGTTCGCCTATGGCAAGTTCGGCACGGAGAACTTCATATATCTGCAATTCTGATGGAAAATATACAGGAAACTATTACTGGCGAAAGCCTTCGCAAACGACAGGCTTTCCTTCGCCTTGTCCGAAAATCGGTACTGTTCGCCATGCCGTTTTGGGCTTTGATTGCCCTTTATGTTTACGATGACCCTTTCATGGTACTTCGCAAATATGAAGTATATGATTCGGATGTCATGCTCAACGAACAGCAGGTAGGTTGGCAGATATACCGAAACCATAAAGATAGTGTGCATTTCAATTCTTTTATCTTGGGCAATTCATGTGCGATGGCATTCCGATGTGGAGAATGGGAAAAATATCTTGTTCCCGGCGACCGTGCCATCCGTCTTTTCGGCAATGCAGAGAGTATGAAAGCGATAAGCCTCAAACTCCGTGCCCTTGACCGTGAAGGCGCGGAGATAAAGAATGTGCTGATGATTCTCGACCGGACTTCCCTTTCACGTTTTGAACTCCTGACGGGAGCCGGCCATATACTTCCGGCTGCTGTATCGGGGCGTAATCCTTTTACCGTGCAACTGGAGTTCTTACAGGCATTCGCAACGCCCGATTTCTTGTTCCCCTACTTGAAATACCGCATAACAGGAAATGTAGAACCGGACATGAAGCGGATGAATCCTCATGGAAGGATACGTGATTCGAAGAACAATGATGCGTTCAATCCCCGTGAGAAGCAGATAGAACAGGAAGGCGAGGCGTATTGGGAAAACCGCAAAAAAGAGTTTCCCGAACGGGATGGCACCGCTACGATAGCTGAACCTGCCATATTCCACAGGCAACGGATGGTGTTGGATGAAATCATGGAAGTCCTGCGCCGTCATGGCACCTCAATACGTGTCCTAATCAGTCCGGATTATAACCAGAAAAAGCTGCACCCGGATGACAGAGAAATCTTGCAAGGCATTTTCGGAAAAGAGAATGTGTATGATTTCAGCGGCATTAACGAATTTACAGAAGATTACCACAACTATTACGAAGCGGGACATTATCGTCCCTTGTTGGGCAATAAACTGTTGGAGAGAATATACAAACGTCAATGACAGCCGATAGACAAGAAAAGAAGAATGAAACGGGTAGCAGGATGCTATCTGAATAGAAAGAAAAAAAATGAAACCTACATTTAGGGTAAAATGTACATAAACACCTAATTTTTTTTGTTATTTTATTCAAAACGATAGCAGCGGCATTGTCAAAAGTATTACATTTGTTCTCCGAACCATATAAAGACAAAAAACATGCCTGCTCCCTCGCCATCACCTTTACATGATATTTTGCGTTACGATGATGTGGCGGTGAAGTTTTTGTTTGAGCATTACTATGTACCTCTGGTGATTTTTGCTAAAAACTATCTTCCGGATATAGAAGACTGCAAGGATGTCGTGCAGGGAATATTTCTCCATATCGTTGAAAACAGGGAGAAATTTACTTCCATAGACAACCTGAAAGCCTATCTCTACCAGACTACTCAAAACCGTTGCCTGAAACAACTACGGCATGAAGGGGTGAAGCAACGGTATATTTTCGAATCGCAGGCGATGGGGGAAGAAGCTTTTTATTTGGACCATATCTTAGAGGAAGAAGTGTATACACAACTCATCCGGGCCATCGATGCTTTGCCGGGGCAATGCCGGAAGGTTTTCCGGTTGGTACTCGAAAATAAAAGCAATCAGGAAATTGCCGAAATCCTTTCCCTTAGTGTGGAAACGGTCAAATCCTATAAAAAACAAGGAAAAGCTTTATTATACAAGCGTTTGAAAGACGTTATTCCTTTGGCCCTGCTGACTTCCATCCTACAATTTTAATTTTTTTCCGCATTTGTATACCCTCTTTTCGTTTCCTTAAGGGTCATTATATTGATTTGATAAAATTATGGAAACGAAAGAAATTGAAATATTCCGGCTATCGGAAATAATTGCCCGTTCGATGCGGGAAGAACTCTCTGACGATGAACGCCGGGTATTGGACGAATGGTTGGCCCAGGATGAACGCCATCGGACGATGTATGCCGCTTTTGGCCGGGAAGAGGTATTGGCGGAACAGGTGCGGTTGCGTCAAACGATTGACTGGCAGGGAGATTGCCGGATGTTTATGTCGAGACGGAAATCTTGGCGTCGCCGTAAGCTGTTGTATCGCTCTTTGCGTTATGCGGCCCTGTTTATTTTGTTGCTTTCCGGAGCGACAGTGTGGTGGGTGAATTCGTCCCGCACAGATGACCTGGAACAGGGGAGTCGATTGACAGATACCCGCCACCGGGCATTCTTGACTTTAGCGGGTGGCGAGCAGATTGTGTTATCGCAAAACGATACGCTAACCGTTCCCGTGCTTTCCCAAAAGGGTGCGAATATTGAAATCCGGGAAAACCAGATTACTTATTCCACAGTATCGGCTGTCAACGACAACATTCCCTGTAATACACTGACTACACCGCGGGGCAGAGAGTATCTGCTGACCCTCTCGGACGGTACCAGGGTGTGGCTTAATACCGAATCACAGCTGCGCTATCCGGTGCAATTTACCGGGGAACGACGCACGGTTTACTTAGTCGGGGAAGCCTATTTCGATGTACATCCCGACGCCTCACACCCGTTCACCGTTATTTCCGGTCCTGCCGAAGTCACGGTGTTGGGCACGAGTTTCAACCTGCGGGCTTATCCGGAAGAGGATATTGTCACGACATTGGTTTCCGGGGCCGTGCAGATGTCCGAAAAGGTCGGCGGACAAAGTGTGCGCCTGACACCCGGCGAACAGGGGTGTTTGGAGAAGACAAACGGTTACATGACCAAACGGGAGGTCGACACTTATCTGCATACCGCCTGGAAAGACGGGCGGATTGTTTTCCGCAATATGCGGTTGGAAGACCTTTTTACCACCCTTGCCCGTTGGTACGACTTGGAGGTGTTTTATCTGAATCCGGAGGTGAAGGACATCCGGTTTACGGGTGATATGGACAAAACCGAACGTTTCGGGGATATCCTCCGCATCATCGAACAAAACCGGCGTGTGCATTTTCACGTCAAAGGCCGGACGGTCTCCGTTTCATGGCAATAAATCATCAGTCAAAATAAAAGTCTAAATCAAATTCAATGGAAAACAGAACTGAAAACAGCCGTCGCTATGGTGGGCGATGGCGCAAAACACAAAAGATTATGAAACTTTGTATGTTGTTTCTGTGTGCTGCTTTTTTACAAGTCTCGGCCAACACATACTCGCAGGAGGCGAAATTAGACCTGAAAGTGAACAATGCTTCATTAGAGCAGGTGATGAACAACATCCGCCGGCAATCGGAGTTCAGTTTCTTCTTCGACGATGCTGCCGTAAAAAATATCTCCAACATCACGTTGGACGTGCGGAATGCCCGCATCGAAGAAGTGCTCGCTGCTTGCCTGAAAGGAACGGGTTTCTCTTTCCGCATTTTAGACAAAACCATCATTCTGTTTCGTGAACAACCGCAAACGGTGGAACAACAGAAGTTTTATAAAGTACAGGGAAAGGTGGTGGACGAAAAGAACCTGCCGATGCCGGGTGTTACCGTTCTGTTAGACGGTACGCAAATGGGGGTGTCCACGAATGTGGACGGAGATTTCACCTTATCGGTACCGCAGGAAAAAGGAAAATTGGTCTTTTCGTTCGTAGGCTACAAAACCGTAACGGTTAATTATACCGATGGAAAGGCCGTTTCCGTAAAGATGGAACTCGAAACGGCCAGCCTGGAAGAAGTGCAGGTAGTGGCCTACGGTGCACAAAAAAAACGTACCGTCGTCAGTGCAATCTCTTCCGTGAAAGCCGACGAACTCAAGGAATTGCCTACCCATAGCCTCGAAAACCTCTTGCAGGGACACATGGCGGGTGTGGAAATCAGCAACATTTCCGGTTCGCCGGGCGGTGGCGGTTCATTGGTAGCCATTCGGGGATATAACTCTTTGTTTGTGGAAGGAGAGGGCGATGACCGCAATTACGGCACCCCGCTTTACGTCATTGACGGCGTACCCATGCAGTCGTTTACTTCACCGGTCACCGGTTCGAATACGTTGTCCGACTTAGACCCGTCGATGATTGAATCCATCGAAGTACTGAAAGATGCTGCTTCTGCTGCTATTTACGGGTCGCGTGCAGGAAACGGTGTCATTCTCATCACGACGAAGAAAGGACAGGCTGGAAAGGCCCGCTTCTCCGCCAATTTTTCCTATTCGGCCTCCTGGTTGCCCGCAGCTCCCGACCAATGGGGCGGTAACTATGAACGCAGGTACCATTTAGAAGCGTTGTACAACACGCTGGCCCCTTATAAAACGGCCGACGGCACCTGGAAATTGCCGGAGTCGTATGAAGAGGTATACGAAAACCGCCAGGACAAGGGCCCCATGTACAACTGGTTTTGGGGTACTACCCGCCCGCAGAATGCCATTGCTTTGCAGGACAGTCTGAATTCGTTTTACAACAACTCCACCCATTGGTGGAAACAAAATTATCAGGTAGCTAAGGTGCTCAATGCCAATCTTCAAGCTTCCGGCGGAAATGAAAACGTACGCTATATGATTGGTGCCGGATATTACGACGAGGAAGGAATCGCCGTCAATACGGGGTTTACCCGCTTCAATGTATTGACGAACCTGACGGCCATGCCGGCTAAAAAATTGCGGATGGACGGCCAATTTTCACTGACCTACAGCGACCGGAGTCGTGGAAGCAATGCCGGAAGCAATGCCAGCAAGATGGAAAGCATTACTTCCGACCCGACGGATACGCCGACGCTGCTTCCCGGTGGCGGGGAGGTGGGGCGGATGATGCTCCAACAGTTGAATGAAACTTCGGAAAAGAATCAGAGCTATTCCGCCCGGTTCAATTTGGTGTTGGACTACGAAATTATCCGCAACCTGCACCTGAAACTATCGGCAGGCGTGGATTTCAACCAGCAGAATCAAAACATTTTCAAACCGAAGGCGTTGGACCCGACCTACCATTTTTCGACCTCGGAAGGAACCATTGCGCGGGATATTTCGCTGATAAACGAAAACCTGCTGAGCTATAATTTCTCTATCAAAAACCGGCACAATTTCGATGTGCTGCTGGGACTTTCTTTCCAGAAAGACCAGAGTTTCAACAATAAAGGTTCGGGTTCCAACGGACCGAACGATCACGTTCACTACGTCGGCGCGCAGGGCTGGGGTGGCGATAACGGTTTGAATAATGTGGGCGACGGCACGGAGGACTTGTTTATCTCCGCTTTCACTTACCTGTCCAATTTCGACGAAGAACGCCTCAACAGTTATTTCGGTCGTGTGACCTACAATTTCAAGGAAAAATACATGTTGGAAGCCACGTTGCGTCGTGACGGTTCCTCGGTGTTCGGCGAAAATGTACGCTGGGCCACCTTCCCCTCCGTTGCTTTGGGCTGGGCCTTTTCGGAAGAGCCGTTTATGAAACGCTTTTATTGGCTGAGCTTTGCTAAAATACGCGGTAGCTGGGGTGTCTCCGGACAGAAATTCCACCAACCTTACTTAGCTCACGGACTGTTGTCGCCCGGCCATTACACTTTTCACGGCAATGCGGGTATGTTGCCGAATGCGAGTGCCGGCGTTATCAACAAAAACCTGAGTTGGGAAGAAACCAACCAATACGACGTCGGATTGGATATCAGTTTGTTAGACTATCGCTTTAAAGTCAATCTGGACTATTATTACCGCTACACCAAAGGCCAGTTGAACCGCATCACCCTGCCGGGAAACACACAATACCTCAATTTCCAGTGGCAAAACGGTATGGCCATTTCCAATCAGGGAATTGAACTGGAGCTCATAGCCGATATTTTCCGCGAAACAGCCGTGCAGTGGCGTATGAAATTCAATCTTTCGCGCAACTGGAACCGTTTTGAGAAGAGCGCGGACGGCTTCGATTTCAACAGCCAGATTATCGGCCGGCCGCTCCACCAGTTGATGGTGTTCAAAACCGACGGCTTCTACAACAGTATGGACGAAGTGCCCAAATATTATACGGCCAACAAGGAAGTGCAATTGATTTACGACAACGACACCCGGATGGTATACCTGCCGGGTGCGCGTAAACTCGTGGACCTCAACGGTGACGGACGCATCACTGCCGCCGATAAATATGCGGCTGCCAGTCCGCTGCCCAAAGCACACGGAGGATTCATCAATGAAATCCGCTGGAAGAATTTAGACCTGAACATCTTCTTCAATTATTCCATCGGTCGCCATGCGCTGAAAATCTACGATGATTTCAGCCTCAAACCCGATGCCTCTTCCGTTCCCCTCTTTGCCGACGTAACCAAACTGAACGCCTGGAGCAGTGCGGCAAGTACACAGGCGGCCTACCCGAAACCCCAGGGTTACGGGTTGCATTACCAATACTCCGGTCTGTTCGACTGCGACATCGAAAAAGTACATTTCCTGCGTTTGAAACAATTGACGTTAGGTTACAACTTAGAAGAGAAGATTGTCAGGAAAATCGGCATCAGTAGTGCGCGTTTCTTCGTGACGGCCGAAAACCTCTTCCTGCTGACCAATTATTCCGGTATCGACCCGGAGTTGATAGACCCGACCAACGGTATGGACAACCTTGCTTCCTATCCGTTGCCCCGTAAGTTTACCGTAGGATTGACCGTTAATTTTTAATATGCCGACGAGATGAAAAAGATATATCTGTTTTTGTTATTCCTGCCGCTTCTGTCTTGTAACGACTGGCTGGATATCTCTCCCGAAAATTCTGTGACGCTGACAAATTACTTTCAGAGTGAAGCCGATTTGGAGTCTCTTCACACTTCCATGATGGCCTGCATGAAGTCGGCTTGCAAGGGCAAACAACCCTATTATTATATGTCTGTCGATGCCGACGAGTTGAAACCCAACATTTCCGGTTTCCGCGAATTGGATGTGGCGACGCATACCACCCAGACCTTTATCGGCGGAATACTGAAAAGCACATGGCGTGACCATTATTCCCTGATAAGCCTGGCCGACCTGATGATTGACAACGAGTACCGCTTTCAGAATATTCCGGCGGAACGGGCGGCCTTTTGGCTCCGACAAGCCCATTTTGTCAAAGCGATAACCTATTTCCGGATAGCCCAGATTTGGGGGGATGCGCCCATTTCTCCGGGCTCGGAGTCGCTCATTGCCTTAGCTAAAAAACCGGCTCTCGAAGTGTTGCAATACGCTGCCGGAGAAGCGGAACAAGCCCTCGGTTTACCGGCACACGATAAAATGACGGATGCCGACGGCCGTACCATTACGTCCCGGCAATACGCCAGCCGAGGGTCGGTCAATACCCTTCTCGCCAATATCTATGCCTGGATGGGCGGACTGACGCAAGACGCCAAATACTGGGAACAGGCGGAACACTATGCCTCACAGGTTATCGACGAATTTGCCGGAGACTACGAACTCGAAAACATGACGGACTTAATCGGTAATGTGTTCGGCAAAAACCGCCACAGCAAGGAAACCATCTTCAGCATCGACAACGACATATTGGATGATGCCCATATCTACGATACCCGTTTTACGGGTGAACTGCCGGGACAGGAATTGATCGATTACCCTTATACCAATGTCAGTCCGCAATCCCTGTCCACCGATAAAAATCAGGAATACAACCGGATTTCAGTGAAAACGGTGAAAGAAATCTATCCCGAAGAGAATGATTTGAGGCGGAAAGAGTTCTGGTACGATTTGGGCCATGTCAGCTATACGGTGGAAGGAGAAGAGGTGACCTCTCCGTATGCTTTTATCCACAAATGGCGTGATTACCATTATCAAACCAATTCGGAGATGTTGGAAGGTCAGGGGAAAGTACCTGTAGCCACCGACTGCGATTATGTTTTCTGGCGGTTGGCCGACGTCGTGTTGCTGCGTGCCGAATGCCGCGCGCGGCTCCAAAAGACGACGGCGAAAGACGACCTCGACCGGATTCGGAAGAGGGCCGGATTGGAAGCATACGCCGGGAGTACCGAACCGGAAGCGCTGCGCCGGGAGATTTTCAACGAACGCCGGCGTGAATTGTTCGGCGAGGGGCAGTACTATTTCGACATTGTGCGCAACGGTTACTACCGGGAGATGCTGCGCGGTAAATTCAAAACCCTCACCGACGAAGAGGTCCGCAACGGTGCACTCTATACCTGGGTTAGCTCCGACGCTTTTGAAAAGAATACATTAATGACTCAAAATACATATTGGTTATGGCAAAAATAAAATCTTACATACATATAGCTCTTCTTTTGTGTATCGGTCTGGCTTTAGGCTCCTGCACAAAATGGAATTATCACGACGGTGGCGTTGCTTACGGCGTACACGACTGTTCCATGTGGGACTATTTCAAAAAACAGCCCCGTGACTGGGATTCCACCCGGGTGATGATTCAACATGCCGGGTTACAGGATTTGTTCGAGGGCAAAGGCGAATACGGTCAGATTACGTTTCTGGCTCCCAGCAATCTGGCCATCATGACTTATATGTTCAATAACAATTTCAGGCGGGTAAATGAAATTCCCGCCGCAGAGTGCCGGCGTCTGTTGGAAAAACTCATCATTCCGCAACGCATCCTGACGAGCGACGTACCCCGTGGTTCCCGTTCCGAGGCTACCGGCGAGAAGACAGGCGGCAAGACCTACACCCTGATGGACGGAAGTGAAGCCTTCTTGTGGACGTTTCAGGAGTCCTACTTGGGTGTTGGGAATGCAGGGGCCGTGCATCTGTGGTTCTTTATCGAAAAGTTTGCCACCTCCCGGAGAATCTACTCCAGCAACATTCAGACCGAAAACGGGGTGGTGCAGGCTTTAGGACATGATTTCTTATTTGAATAACCCTTAATTTATCGGACATGAATAAATATACCCTATATCTCCCTCTCTTTTTCGCCCTGTTCGCTTTGGCAGGATGCGAAAAGGAACACACGGGCTACCTGTTTACGGAAAATGCCCGCTATCCCATAGACAGTCTGAAAATTATCCGCTATGAGGATTATAACCAAGAAGTAATCCGCTTAGAAGAGCAACTCAACAGCTATTCCGGGGAGATTCTCGATTCCCTGAACGCTTACCGCACCATCGAAGCGGAAGAGGAGAAAATCACCGAAGAACTCGACCGTTTGGAGGGTATTATGAATAAACACGGAGAAAAGTTGAACGCCTATTTAGACCAGTTTGAGGATGAATCCGACGCCGACCCGGACCGGGTGCAGGAATTGACGGACAATTGCGAAAAAGCATACGAGGCTTGGGTGACATACGAGTTAGAGGTGTACCAGCCTGTATACCAGATTAGGGACCGGATAGAGAGAAAAATCAAAGCCCTCTGCCAGGAAGCCGGTTTGGAAACTCCTTTCACCATTGCCCGGGAATTAGAGAAATTGCAGAAACAGCAAGCTTTGGATATTCCCTGGACCACCTCGTGTATCGAGCAGTTGTTGGGAACGGAACCGATTACCTATACCTTGGTAAGCATCCGGAGCGACCGGGGAGAGGCGGCAGCAGCCGATTTCGGCCGTTACCTCTCCGTTATCGGAGGCGGACGGATGTATGTGGATGCCAAAGTCAACTCTCCGGCCGGGAAATACATGGTTTCTCTGCGGGTCAGCAACGAAGGCTATAGCGTAGTGCTCCCCGATATATTCACCTTTATCCTGCAATAAATCATTCCTGAAAATATGAAACAGTTGAAACTCTTGTTTGTTGGTCTGCTGCTTGTGGCGGCCAACGGTTTGTTTGCCCAAATCACGTTTACCGAGGGTACTTTTGAAGAGGCTTTGGCCAAAGCCAAGGCGGAAAAGAAGAACCTTTTCATTGATTTTTATGCCAATTGGTGCGGTCCCTGCAAGGTGATGGCCGCCCAGGTGTTCACCATTCCCCCGGTGGGAGACTACTTCAACGAACATTTCATCAATTGCAAATTAGACTGCGATGCGGCCGCCAATAAAGAGGTGGTGAAACGCTACAAAGTGGAATCCCTGCCCACCCTGATGTTCCTCGACAGTAAGGGGGAAGTATTGAGGACCCTTGTGGGTGCCGTCACTCCCGATGTGCTGATGCTTGAAGCGCAGATTGCGACAGGCGAGGAACTCCCTTTTGAGAAACTGTACGAAAAATCGCGCAAAGAAAAGAAAAACACCGAACTGCAACAAAAGTTGCTGATTCGTGCCCCCCATTTTATCGGCACCCAGAACGGGTATAATCAGGAAAAATGGAAAGTGCGCATCGATGCCCTTTTCCCGGAGTACCTCAAAACCAAGAAATTGGAGAACATGATTAACCCGACCGATTTTACCATCCTTTCGCTTTATCATCCCGAAATGGAAAAACAAGACGGGATATTCGATTTCGTGGTCAAAAATTACGACCGTTACGGCGAAGCGGTAGACAAGGAAACGGTGCAAAATTACCTTATCGGACTTTACAACACGTATATCCTGCGGCTTTGCAGTACCGGCAAGACCGACTACAGGCAGGCCCTCGGACGCATCGGCGGTGACCTCCGGGCCATTTATGCCGGCATGCCGTTCGGCGACCTGACGGCGGTTGAAGCGGTGACCCTGCTGGCAGACAGTTATTTCAACCTGTTCCGCCACAACCTGCCTCTCTTTTTTGAGAACATGAACAAATATTTCGCAGGAGCCGGAAAGGCGTTGAGTATTAACGATTACACTCAGCCCATCGAAGACCTCTACGGCATTTACCAAGGCAATCCGCCGGACAATGCCCGTCCCATGCTGATTCAATGGTTGGACCGTGCGCTGACGTTTGACATGACCGCCCAACTGCGCGCCCGCCTGTTGATGTTATTAGCGGAAAACCAGCAGAAAACCGGCGATTCGGCCAAGGCGAAACAAAGCCTCAACCAGGCCTTTATCGTTTGTGCCGGCATTCCGGAAGAAGCCGTAAAAGTGCAGTTGCAGAATATGATTCGTGAAAAACTGAACGACCTATGAGAATATTCCTTCTGACATTTCTGACCGTCTGCGTCTTCCGCGTGTCGGCAGCCCCGGAAACGCCGTTCCGTCACGGGCGGTTGGATAACGGACTGACTTATTACATCCGTGCCACGGGTGCATCCGCAGGGAAAGCCGACTTCTATTTGGTGCAGAACGTGGGTGCCCTGATGGAAGAGGAACATCAAAACGGACTGGCCCACGTGCTGGAGCACATGGCTTTCCATGCTACGGAGCATTTCCCGGAAGGCGTACCCGCTTTCCTGAAACGCCGGGGCATTCAGGATTTGAATGCCTATACGGGTGCGGATGAAACCGTGTATCACATCGACGGCGTTCCCACGACGGACGGCGGGCTGGTAGATTCCTGCCTGCTTATCCTGCACGATTGGTCGGGCTTCCTGCAACTGCGCGCCGACGAAATGGAAATCGAGCGCAAAGTCATCCTCGAAGAACGCCGTCAGGGAATGGACCTTTCGCAACGGATGCAGAGCCAACTCAACGCTTATCTCTACAACCACAGCAAGTACGCCACCCACGACGTTATCGGTACTCCGGAAGTCCTGAACCACTTCACTGCCGACGAAGTGCGCGCCTATTATCACGATTTTTACCGTCCCGACCAGCAGGCGGTCATTGTCCTCGGCGACATCGACCCCGATGCCGTGGAGGCCGGAGTGAAACGCCTCTTTGCCGGCATTCCGAAGCGCGTGAATGCCAAACCGCGGGTGACATATGCCATTCCGGACAACGAAGAGCCCCAGTATTGCCGGCTTATCGACGAAGATATTCCCCAGAACGCCGTCGTACTGATGAAACGTTTCCGCAAGCCGGAATTCCGTACACTCGGCGAACAGGTGAAAGACCAGTTGTGCCGGGAGTTTTACAATCAAATCGTCGGCGAGCGCCTCAATGATTTTATTCAGGAAGAGGATGCCTTGTTCCTTAGTGCACAGGCCGGTGTACACGACCTTGTGCGTCATTACGAGGGGCAGAATATCGCCATTACCCCTCTGCCCGGCATGGAAAAGGAAGCGGTTCGGCAAGTGCTGGAACAGCTTGAACGCATTCATCGTTACGCCATCACGGACCAGAAGCTAAAGGAGTTGACGGACAACTATCGTCTCGGGTTGAAACAGTCTGCGGCTATGCTCCGTCGTATGCCCAACAGTGTCTACCTGAAAGTCTATCAGGACCATTTTCTGCTCGGTTATCCGCTGGCCGAAGTGGCTGAGAAATTAGACGCCGCCTGGCACCTGCTCGATTCCATTGACAGCCGCGCCGTACATGCCTGGCTCGACCGTTGGAATGCCGGAGACCTCAACCGCATTTATGCCGTACAGGGCAATAATCCGGATTATCCGTTCCCGGACAGCGAAACCTTGACACGACTGCTCCGCGAAGCCCGGCAATCCTCGCCGGCACCTTACGTGCAGGCTGTTGCCGATACGCTGCCGTCCCTGATGGATTTCACTCCTGTTGCCGGCCGCATTGTCAAGACCAAAAGGCTGAAAGGTCCCGGTGCGGAGGAATGGACCCTGAGCAACGGCGCCAAGGTCTACTACAAACACAACGATTATGAAAGCGGTGCTTTCAATCTCTTAGCTGGAAGTCCCGGAGGCCGCTCCCTGCTGCCGGCGGAAGACCTGCCCTCGGCCGATGCGTTGAATACCCTGTTCCTGCAATACGGGCTGTACAAATACCCCGCCCGGCTGCTCAACGCTATCATGCGCGGACACAATATCGACATCAATATCGACCTCGGCGAACGGTCGGAAAGTATCAGTTGCAGCAGTACACGCGACGATGCGGAGATTGCTTTCCAGTTTTTTCACCTGACCGTTGTACATCCCCGGTTCAGCCGTCCGGATTTCGACAAATATGTGCGTGCCAACAAAATTCAGCGCACCTACGCCAAACCGACGACCGACGACTCGATAGCCTCCGTCATGCAAGAGCTGCACACCCTGCCGTCGCCCCGCATCCGCAAAACGGATACGGCTTACTATGCGGCGATGGATTACGACCGGATGGTGGAAATTTACGACGAGCGTTTCCGCAACGCTGCCGATTTCGCTTTCTATCTCGTCGGTGACCTCCCCCGTGAAGAGGCCCGCAGGTTAGTGGAGCTTTACATCGCTTCCCTGCCGGCGCGCAACGTCCGCGAGACGCCGGTGCACCACCGGTATGCCAGCACGGCATCCGCTACACGCGACATCCGTTTAGGATTGCCCGAAGAGAAGTACATGGTCAGTATCGAATACAAAAACCACCTGAAAACCAAGGCGTCGGATAAAATCTGTTTCCACGTCCTGCAGAAGCATTTCGACAACCTCTTCCGGCAAATCATCCGCGAGGACGAGGGTGGTTCCTACGGGGTACAACTCCACACGGAAGCGGAGGATTACCCGTTCTACGACCAGACCTTTGCCGTGCAGTTCGAAAGCTCGCAGGCCAAAGGTCCCCGGATGCGCCAGATTGTCCACGACCAAATCCGGCAGTTCATAGAGGAAGGTATCTCCGAAGATGACGCCGAATACTATCTGTTGGTGCTTAAACAAGAACACCAAAAGGCGTTTGCCGAAAAGAATGTGGCCTACTGGACGGAAAACCTGCAATTTTACAACCGCACCCATACCCAGCTCGATGACCCCCGCTATTTCGACGGTATCATCGACCAAATCCGTGCGAAAGACATTGTGGCATTTGCCCGCAAATTTTTCGACACGGCACAATGTATCGATGTGGTAATTTATTAACCTTTTAAAATTTAAAGTTATGAAGAACATTTAGATTATGCTGCTGATGGTATGCAGCGCATGTGCTTTCACCGCCTGCTCGGACAATGACGACGAACCGACGCCTCCCGTTGCTCCGACCGCAACCCTGCCGGAAACCTTCACCGCCGGTGAGGAAGTCACCGTTAACGGCAAAGACTTTGTCACAGCTGCCAAACTCATTCTCAAAAACAGTGCGGATGCTACCAAAACCTTAGACATCGAAGGGGCAGCGTTCACGGCTACAAGCGTGACCTTTACCGTGCCTGCCGACGCAGAAGCCGGTAACTAGAAGGTCATCGTGCGCCAAAACAATGAGGAGTATGAATTGGGGACGGTGGAAGTGATTGTGAACAAAGTGGAGAAAACGCTCACCAAAGTCATCTTTTCGGATTATTTGGGCACGATAGAATATACCCTGACTTATGGAGAAGGCGGACAAATTGAGAAAATCGGATATACCGTAGAAGCAGAGGGCGAAACGCAAGAAATGATTTACAATGTAAAACGGGAAGGTGAACAGATTCTTATCGCTGATGAAGAAGAAGCCGAAACATTCACTTATGTCCTGAAAGACGGTAAAATAGCCAGTTATGTGGATGCTTACGGCACGTCGTTCAGATTGGAGTATACCGATAACTACCTTACTTCTGTGATCGGAGTATATGAGGGAGAGAATGAAGATGGAGAAATAGAAAAGGAGGAGTATCCGGTAGAATACAAATATACCGATAACAACTTGGTTGCCATCGACGGAGGCGGACTTAAATTCGGAGAACAAAAGAATATCACGAATGGCGTAGACCCCGTTATTTGTATTTACAAATTTATCCTTACGGCCATTACGGAAAATAGTGATTTTTTCCCGCACCTTTTAGGGCTTTGCGGAAACTCCTCTGCCAATCTTCCTACCTCTTCGGATGTAATCTACGGTAATTTACCGTTCACCTATACATACGAAGAATGGGGTGGCATAAAGTCGATTACCTGTACGGATGAAGAGGATGTATCCACCATCAGTTTCGAATACAAGGATTAATCGATAACAATTCAAACGTTCTTTCCTTAAAAAATCAGGATATCGAAAAATATTTGCCTGCACATCCTCCCGAAGTGAGATAAAAACTTTGGGGGGATGTTTTGAATAAAATAATAACTTTGCTTTCCATTAATCAAGCAACTTTATAACTATGGACATAACGACGATATTCTTTGATTTCGACGGTGTAGTGGCGGATACGGAGCCGCTCTACGATATTTTCTGGAGACAAGTGGCGGAAAAATATCATATCGGTATTCCGGATTTTCCGGCAAAAATAAAAGGGACGACTTTACAACGGATTTATGAACTTTATTTTTCGGATTATTCTTCCGAAGAACTCGGGAAGATTACCCGGGCCTGTGATGAATACGAAGAGACGATGGATTTTCCGGAAGTAAAAGGAGCCGTTCGGTTTTTGCATATGCTTAAAACAAAGGGATATCGGGTGGGCCTGGTAACCAGTTCTTATCGGATTAAAATAGAGCGTGCTTTAAAGCTCATGGACATAGAGAAGGTTTTCGATACGATTGTAACGGCCGATCGGATAACGTCCGGCAAACCCGATCCGATGTGCTATTTGCTGGCTGCCCGGGATTTGCAGGTGGATCCCGGAGAATGTGTCGTTTTCGAGGACTCCTTTTCCGGAATACAAGCGGGTACGGTTGCCGGGATGCGGGTGATCGGATTGGCGACGACGAATCCTGAAGAGGCCATTGGCGATAAAGTTTCAGCTGTCATTCCTGATTTTAGCCGGCCGGAAAAGGTTTTAGAGTTGTTGTCTTGAAATTTGCTTTAAGTTTATTTAAAAACCAAACTTTTTGCTTTCTCCTTTCGTTGAGTATGTACAATACGATAAAAACAAAAGATTATGAAAAGCGAGAATTCAAAACTATTGTTAGGTTTGGGGATTGGAGCACTTGTCGGAGCCGCTGTCGGCTACCTGATGACAGGTGAACATCGCCGGAAACTGGAAGAAGAGCTGCGGGAAGTGGGACATGGGATCAAAGACGGTGCCCGGTCGGTATTCTCAAAAGTAAAAGCAAAAGCTGAACATGCCGGTTCGAAGTTTGCCGGTAAGGCCGGGGAATGGTCCGAAGAGGCTGGCGATAAAGCACGCCAGTGGGCCGGTAAAGCCGGGGATAAAGCCGAAGAATGGGCTGAGGCCGCCGGTAATAAGGCTAGTGCTACCGCCGACGACCTTTCTCAGAAAGCAAATGATTTCCGGCAAACGATGGACAACAGGGCTGAGGCTGATGAACAAAAACAAGCCCAATATGCCGAAAGTTACCGGAAAGACGTGAATAACCTGAAAGATCGGGTAAAGAACTCTGAAAAGTCGGTTAACTGACCAGGGAGGTGATGGAGAATACTGCAGGGAAAATATTTACTGAATTGAAGGAAGATATTTCAACTTATGCCAGGTTGAAACTCCGTCTACTGAAATTAATGGCTATCGAGAGGACTGCTATCGTTCTTGCAGTTCTCTCACATAGCCTTATCTTGTTATTACTGTCCTTTTTTACGGTTCTGTTTCTGTTTGTCGCCTTAGGGTGCTATCTGGGGGAATTATTGGATAGTCCGGCGCTCGGTTTTCTGATTGTCGGAGGTTTTTACCTATTGTTCACTTTGATAGTCTGGGGAATGAAACATGGAATCCGGATCGGGATAATGAATATGGTTATCGAAGCTTTGCAAGCGAATGACGATGAAGACGACAAAGGTCAATCCCAAAACCCCTCTCGGCCAGGTTATCCTGGAGAAGCGGGAGATCCGACGGCTGTGTCAGGAAACGGAGGAGAAAATTTCCGCTGACTGGCAATATATCCGCTCTCATGCCGGACGGTTGATGTGGTCAGAAATTTCTGCCGTCCTTATGCCACACCGGAGGAATAATGGTGAAAAGCAGGGTGGCCCGGGCTTTGCGGGTAATCCATGGATCAATATGGCCTGGCAATTGGGAAAACCGATTCTTTACCGTTGGATGGGAGAAGTGGGATGGCAAGTCTTTAAAAGTATGTTCTGTCGTCGCCGCGCAGAGTGAAAACACTAAAAACGGATAAAGCGGATCAGATTTTTTTGTTTTTCCAGTTTCCTTTTTTCATATACCAATAGGTTAATGAAAACATACAAACCAGGTAGATGTATTCGGTTGTCCAGCAAATAGCGACGTCGGCTTTTAGGTAGATCACCAGATAGATCACCGACAGGACATAGGCCACCAAAGCGATCAGCTCGATAAAAAGTGCCGACCGGGTATTTCCTGTTCCGGATACGGTATTGAATAAAATATTAGCCGGTACACTGACCAGATAGACGAAGATCATCACATAATAGGCCGGTACCGCGCTTTGGATAAGAGCGGAGTTATCCGTATAGATCCGCATGACGCTGTTGGGGAATAAAGCCATCACGAATATCAGGGGGAGGATAAAAACATAACATAGCCGGGACACTTTTTTGAAAGTATCCATTACCCTGCCGGAATCTCCGGACCCCATCAGGTTACTTACCAATGAACTGGCGGTAGTGGCGAAAGCACTGACGATAATAAAGAAAAGGGAGGAGATATTCCTTAACACATTGGTAATGGCTAAAGGCCGTTCTCCGAGGTGTTCGACAGCGATAAAAAATAAAAACCAGGTGCTGATAGAAATAAATGCCTGCACCATTGTCCAGATCGAGATACCCAAAATCCGTTTGAGTAAGTGGATTTCTATGCGGTGGAAACGGTAAAGACGATATTTCTGCCGGTCGATCTTCAAGCCGGTGTATACGATAAAAAAGAGCAACGACGTGACTTCTGCAAGGACGGAAGCAATCGCTGCCCCTGCAATTCCTAAAGCAGGAAAACCCAGTTTCCCGAATATCAGGATATAGTTGAGCACAACATTCGTACCGACCATCACCAGGGAGTTGGCGGTTAGTGTCCGCGTATCGGCAATTCCGACATAAAAGGCACGAAACATCAACGCCGTAAACGAAAAGAACAAACCGAAAATTCTCCGGTTCATATACTCTAAAGTAGCTTCGTATACCTGTGGCGAGTCGATCAGATGCCGGAGTAGCAAAGGAGAGCCGAAACGGGTAGCAAAAAAGATAAAAGTAGCCAGAAGAAATTGGAATACGAATCCCTGGTTGAACAGCTCGCCGATCGCCGTATAATTTCCTTCTCCGTTTCGCCGGCCGATCATAATCTGTACCCCTGTACTGAAACCGAAACCCAGCATGAAAATGGCCAGATAATACACTCCTGCCAGGGCTGAAGCTCCCAGTTCTACTTCTCCGACTCTTCCCAAAAAAGCGGTATCTGTCATTCCGATCAGATGTTCCATAAGGACACTGACGAGTATCGGACCTGCAATTTTTAAGATTTGACGATTTGTAAAACGCATATGGATTCTGTTTATATAAAACCAGGCGTATTTTTAAAGATCGGACCGGCAAAGATAGCAGAAAATTGTGTATTTTCGTCTGAATCTATCTATTCGTTATTTTATGAAAAGGCGTCTGGTGTTTTGGGTACTCTTGCTCTTTTTGGCGGTAGGCGGAATTTGGTATCTGGTTTTCCGTCAATCCGGTATGTATCGCGTCAGGGAAGGAATCCCTGAAGATGCGGTATTTATTGTCGAGACCCCTTCTTTTAATCGAATACGTGACAAATTATACCGGAATCGGATTTGGGCATCTCTGAAAGCATATCCTTACTTCGAAGAATATCATGCCAATCTGAATCTGGCCGATTCGTTGAGCGAGGTATATCCCGGATTGAGAAAATTACTGACAGACCGCCCTTTTGCGGTGTCCTGCCATTTGGTTTCTGCAACCGATTATGACTTATTGTATGTCTGCGATCTTGGGAAACTGAATGTTATCCAGGCATTCGACGGCTTGGTGGGAGGGGTGCTGGGCGACGGACAAATGAGCAGGAAGGGAGACGTTACCGGGATCAGGATCGGGGAGCTGAAATTATATTATGCGATTAAAGCCAATCTGTTGTTTATCTCCTTTTCTGAAAAATTAGTCACCCGGGCCTGGAAGACTTGCGGGCGACATCCGGCTTTCCAGGAACAAAGCAATACCGGGGATATCCGTCTGGAACTCGAACATACCCGGTTCGAAAAATGGATGAAGATGCTTTGGGGTGAAGCTGCCACCAATGCCGATTCTTCTGCTTTCGAGACGACAGCGTTAGCTTTGCAACTGCAGGATAAAGCGCTTGCCTTTTCGGGGAAAACCTATCCCAGCAGGCATAACTTTTCACTATGGAGTGCTTTAAATCTGGTGGAGGGTAATAAATCGTCGGTCAGAGAGATTATCGGTAATCATGTGGCGGCATACGTATCGGTATGTTACAGTTCGTTCGAAGAGCTTGAGAATATATTGCTGGAAGATTATAAGGTAAATAACCTGAAAGAATTTCAGGGATATGAAAAGACCGTAACCCGCTTGAATAAATTTCTGGGATTGGATCTGGCCGGATTATTCACTTCGTGGATGGGGAATGAAATAGCGATTGTCAAACCGGCAGTCGATCAGGAAAACCGGCTGGATAACCTGATACTGGCCATCCGGGCCAAAGATATCGATCTGGCTAAAGATCAGCTGGCTTATCTGGCTGAACAAATCGGGCGGAAGACCCCTGTGCGTTTCCGGAATATCGATTATAACGGACATACAATCGGTTATCTCAGCCTGAAAGGTTTTTTCAATATGTTTCTGGGGAAATGGTTCAGTAAGTTCGACAAGCCCTACTATACCTTTATCGGCGATTATGTGGTATTCAGTAATTCGTCGTCTACCCTGGCTGCTATGATAAAAGATTATTCCTTGGGGAATACCCTCGTTCAGGACGAAAAATACAATGATCTGATGAGTGAATTGGGTAACCGGAGTAATATATACGGATATGTCAGTTCGCCCGAGACCTACGAATATCTCTTTCGTTCTTTGCCACCGGAAGATCGTGCTGAATTTGTAAAGAATAAGGGGGCTTTTCAGAGTTTCGAGGCCATCGGTTTCACTTTGACCAATGCTGGAAGTGGGTATGAAACGCATTTGGTGGCTATTCACAATGTCGATGCTGCCCGGGATTACGAGATCCGCGAACTCAGTCGGTCACTCGAAAAACAGGCCGACTTGATCGAGTCCGGGTATTATCATGTGGTGATTCCCGATAGCATCGCCGTGAGTACCCGGGGAGATTATGCTTATCGGACTGAGCAACTGGACTATGCCGGCAAACTAAGTAACGGTGACCCGGAAGGCATTTGGAAGATTACCGATCGGCAGGGGCAGGTTGTCGCGCAGTTGCTCTACCGGGAAGGTAAGCTGCAGGGAGAATCCCGTTTTTTCTATCCGGATGGGGTAGTTGCTGTACAGGTGACATACGATAATGGTAAGATTACGGCTTATAAAGAATTTTTTTCCGATGGAACTTTGAAAACCGAGTTGGAGTATAATAGGGGGCTGAGGCACGGTGAGGCCCGTTTCTATTATTCTACCGGCCATCTCTTCGGAGAAGGAAAATATAAGAAAGGACGACGCACAGGAACCTGGAAATATTATAAAGTAACCGGGGAAATAGAAAAAAAATTGAAATTTTAATCCCCGACTAAATAACGCTCTATGACACAGACAAAAAATCCTCATGTACTTGAAACGGAATCCATCGGCAAGTTGTTGATACAATATTCGATACCTGCCATCATTGCGATGACCGTTACGTCTGTGTACAATATCGTAGACAGTATTTTTATCGGACATGGAGTGGGACCTCTGGCTATTTCGGGACTGGCCCTGACTTTTCCGCTGATGAATCTGATTATCGCTTTCAGTACACTCATCGGTGTCGGTGGCGCTGCGATCAGTTCTATTTACTTGGGACAGAAGGATGATCTGAAGGCGACCGAAGTGTTGCATAATGTTTTGATATTATGTATCCTGACAGGGATATGTTTCGGAGGAATCACCTATTATTTCCTGGATGAAATATTGATTTTTTTCGGAGCAAGTACTTCCACCTTACCCTATGCCCGCGATTTTATGCAGGTGTTGCTATTGGGAAATCCTGTTTCTTTTTTATTTATCGGTTTGAACAATGTGATGCGTGCAACGGGGTATCCTAAAAAAGCGATGTTATCGTCCCTGCTGACGGTAGGAGTAAACATCATTCTGGCTCCGATTTTTATCTTCCACCTCGATTGGGGAATCCGGGGAGCTGCGACGGCTACGATCCTGGCGCAGATGGGAGGGCTGGCATGGGTGTTGAACCATTTTCTACATAGTTCCAGCTACATCCATTTTCGAAGAGGGTTTTACCGCTTGAGAAAACATGTCATCATGAGTATTTTCTCGATCGGAATGGCTCCCTTCCTCCTGAATGTGTGTGCCAGTGGGATAGTGATCGTTCTGAATCATAACTTCAAGATTTATGGAGGAGATTTGGCCATCGGTGCTTATGGCATTGTCAACCGGGTGGCTACTTTATTTGTAATGGTGGTGATCGGATTGACGCAAGGAATGCAACCGGTCGTCGGATATAATTTCGGTGCGAGGCATTTTGAACGGGTTCAGAAAACGTTGAAGAAAGTGATCCGGATAGCTGTGACTATTATGGGATTAGGTTGGGTGTGCAGTGAGCTGTTGCCCGGGCATATCGTGGCGATGTTTTCGGACGATGCGGAACTGAATAAATTAGCGGAAGTCGGCCTGCGTATCACCATCTTGTCTTTCCCGATGGTAGGGGCACAGATTGTGATAACTAATTTTTTCCAGTCTATCGGGAAAGCAAAGATTTCTATTCTTTTGTCTTTGGCCCGGCAGTTACTGTTCTTAATCCCCTTGCTTTATACGCTGCCCCATATGGCCGGTTTGGATATTTACGGAGTTTGGGGAAGTATGCCGCTAGCCGATACATTGGCTTTTATAGCTGCTATTCTGACATTACGCTGGTATCTGAAGAAAACCCATGGTCTGCAGACGATAGCTTAATTGCAGGCTGAAACAAAGGGACGGGGGTAATGTTTCATATAAGTGTAAATATGTATATAACAGCCATCTTTTTTAGTAACATGGAAATCAGATAAAAATTATTTACTTGTTTAATAATTGTGTATCTTGCAAGCCCGGAGCAAATTTGCTCCGGGCTAAAAACTGACAGGATAGAAGGATCTTGCCGATAAGGTAAAAAGAAATGAGACTTTTTAAAAGTAAAGAAAAATTATCCGAGAGTGAGTCTGTGTATTTGGCTGATATAGAACAAAAAATCAAGGCTTACAAAGCGAAGGGATACCGGGTCCCTACCCGTAAAATGATTAAAACGGCGGCCCAGATAAAAGGGATTCGCCGCAGTGCCGCTATCAATACGGCGGTTTTGGATTTGGTGGCTGCCCATATCCATGAAGGTATGACGACGGAAGAAATCGATACATTAGTCTACAATTTTACGATCGCTCACGGAGCTATTCCTGCTCCCTTGAATTATGAGGGATTTCCGAAGAGTGTGTGTACCTCGGTGAACGACGAAGTATGCCACGGTATTCCTTCCAAAGACGTTGTATTGAGAAATGGGGATATTATCAATGTAGATGTTTCTACGATTCTGGATGGTTATTTTTCAGATGCTTCGCGGATGTTTATGATCGGTAAAGTAAGTCCTGAAATGCAGCGTTTGGTGCAGGTAGCCCGAGAATGCCTGGAAGCCGGTTTGCAAGCCGCCCGTCCCTGGGGCTTCCTGGGGGATATCGGAGCTGCCGTTCAAGAACATGCTGAAGGCAACGGGTATTCTGTCGTACGGGAATTCGGCGGGCATGGGGTGGGACTCAAATTTCATGAAGATCCTTTTGTCAGCCATGTCGGACGCCGCGGTACCGGTGTTTTGCTGGTACCGGGAATGGTATTTACTATCGAACCGATGATCAATATGGGATCCCGCAAAATTTTTATCGATGCCGATAACGACTGGACGGTATTGACAGACGACGGCATGCCTTCTGCACAATGGGAGTATACGGTGCTGATCACCGATACCGGGGCGGAGATCATCACCGGATAGATCAGAGATAACGGATTATTTCTTCCGGACGGTCTACAATATGACAGGCTCCGTTTTCTGTCAGTTCCTGACGGGGACGGAAGCCCCAGCTGACGCCGATGGAAGTGATGCCACTGCGCCGGGCTGTTTGCATATCTACCCCCGAATCTCCGATATACAACGCATCCGCAGGAGTTATTCCGGTTAGGTGTAAGATCTCGTAGACAATTGCCGGATCGGGTTTTGCAGGTATGTGCCCGCGTTGTCCCAGTACAACCTTGAAAAGATCCGTGCCGAAATAATGCCGGATCAGCTCGACGGTCCCCTGATGATATTTATTGGAAGCAACAGCAAGCTGTATACCTTTGGCCGATAAGTGTGACAATAATTCCGGGATACCCGGATAAGGGCGGGTCAGGTCTGTCTTGTGTCGCTGATAATAGCCTACAAATTCTTCCCGTAACTGCAGGATAGCCGGTTCACAGCGTTCCGCTTCGGGTAAAGCCCGTTCGATCAATTTTGTAATACCGTTTCCGACAAAATAGCGGTAAGCCGGCAATTCATGTTCCGGATAGCCATGTTGCCGGAGAGCATAGTTGGCACTTACAGCGAGATCGTCGATGGTATTCAGTAGCGTCCCGTCTAAATCGAATATAACCAGTTTTTTATTCATCTTGTTTTCAATTCTTTATACATCATTTCATAACTAGGTACAGGAAGGTGGAGGGCTTTACCGTTTTCAACCACATAACCGGTCAGCGTCTCTAGTTCTGTCGGTTTGTGCTTCCTGAAATCCGTATGCATCGAAGTGGTGGCGTCATAAGGCATTTTCTCCTGGTCGGCAATGACTTGCCGGATCATATCTTGAGGTAGATGTATCCCCTGGGCCTGTGCTATTGCATAAAGTTCTTCGCCCAGCTTTTCATAACCGGAACGATGAAATTCGAGTACTTCTCCTATGCTTTGATCGTAGTATGAAGTGAGGGTGGCACTCAGAGAGATCAGAAAGAATTTTCTCCAGATCCGGTCGTGTATGTCTGCGGGATTTAAAGCTGAGATACCTGCCCGGCTCATCAATTGCAGCAATTCGGCCTGACGCAGACGGTCGCCTTCCGGATCACCGAACCAAAGCCGGTCCTGCTCTGTAAATTTACTGACTGTTCCCGGAGCCGAAAGCCGGGCTCCGATATACACACAACCGTACCAAACCTGGTGTCCCGGGACTAGCCGCCGGATTTCTTCCGTAATATTCGCTCCGTTTAATAAAGGAATAATAACGGTCGACGGCCCGATAAGAGGACGTATTTCTTCAAGATTTCCGGCTAAATCATAGCTTTTGGTGGTACAGAACAGATAGTCGACCGGGCCGATGTCCTTCGGAGAATGAGTCGCCAGGGTCGGATGGGCGATGATTTCCTCGTGCAGAGTCTGAATTTTCAGTCCTTCGCGTGAAATGACTTCCAGATTTTCCCCCCTCGAAATAAAGTAAATTTTAATGTTTTCTGATTGCCGGTAAAAATGAGCCAGTTTGCCCCCATAGTAACCCCCGACACCGCCGATCCCTGAAAATGCAATTTTAATCTCCATACTACTTTCTTTCCGATTCGACTCCAAAAGTATGTTTTTTGTCAGAAAGATCAAAAATGAAGGGGAATTAAATAATTGTAACGAATAAGTGACAGAATGATTCTATGATAAAGGATCCTGAGGGCGCTTTGTTTATGGCCCTATGTTGGCCGCCGGGGACTGTGTAAGTCCCGCGGACAAGGTGCCCGCAGGATCGAAGACTTTATAAGCTAAAACGTTATGCCGAAGCTGAACATACCGATGTGTTCGTAAATTGTGCTGAGCAGGCCTAATATCAGAATACCTGCCGTGCAGACAATCAGGCTGAGACGGGTATAGATATCGGAACGGACAGGGGCGATAGCCTCTTCGGTTTTGTTGATAAACATGGCTTTGACAACCAGCAGATAGTAATAGAGGGAAATGATCGTATTCAGCAGGGCGATGAATACCAATACATAAAATCCCTGTTCGGCTGCGGCGGCAAAGATGAAAAATTTACTGAAAAAACCGGCAAACGGAGGAATCCCTGCTAAAGAGAATAAAGCCAGCATCATGACGATACTTAACTTCGGATTCGTGGAATACAGACCGTTGTAGTCGTCGATCGTGATCTTGCCTGTCCGGTTTTCGATGATGGCGATCACCCCGAAAGCAGCCAGGTTGGAGATCATATACACCAGGATATAATATACCAGTGACGTCATCCCGATAGCGCTCCCGCTGATCACTCCCAGCATAATATATCCGGCTTGTGAAACCGAAGAATAAGCCAGAAAACGCTTCAAATTCTGCTGGCGGATGGCAAACAGGTTGGCTACGGTGATGGTTGCGATAATGATTACATACAGGATTGCCTGCCATTCTGTCACCAGATTACCGAATACTTTAAATAATAGAGTCATCAGTACGAAAGCTGCCGACCCTTTGGAAATTACCGAAAAATAAGAAGTCACCGTAGTCGGTGCACCTTCATAAACGTCGGGTGTCCATTGGTGGAAAGGCACCAGTGAAATCTTAAAAAACAATCCCACGATAAAAAATCCGAAGGCCATATATTGGAGCGGATTCCCTGAAATGCCTGCCGGTATGTCGGCAAAATAAAGTGTGCCGACCGTCCCGTAGATCAGGGAAATACCGTAAAGCGACAATCCCGAAGCGAAAGTGGCCGAGAGAATATATTTAGCCCCGGCTTCTGCCGACTGGTGTTTGTATTTGTCGAATGCAGACAACACGGCCATCGGAATAGAGGCTGTCTCCAGGCCGATGAAGAATAACAGAAAATTGCCCGCAGAAATCATGAAATACATACCCAGCAAGGAGGAGAACAGAATCAGGTAAAATTCTCCCCGGCGGATCAGTACCGACTCGCTGTTTACCCAATTGTAAGCCTGGAGCAGGACAATAAGCGTACCTGTGTTCAGGATAGTTTTTACGATCGAACCGATGGGGGTGCACACATACATCCCTCCGAAAGCCTCTGCCGTCCCGGCAGGGAAAAGATTCAGCAGTGTATGGGCCAGAAACAATACACAGGCTACCGGATGAAAATATTTCAGGCTTTTCTGAGAGCCGAACAAGTCGTATACCAGCAGGATCAACATGACGGCGATCAGTGAAAGCTCTTCTTTTAGGAACAGAAAATTAGAATATCCCATATTTAATAATTTTACGATTTACGATATCTTAAAACGGCCACAATCCGTTTAAACTTTCCCGGATCATATCCGATATCCACAACGGAGCCAGCCCTATCCCTGCAATGGCGAGGATCAGGACGATGGCCGAAAAACGTTCGTACCATACGGCATCGGTCAGTTGCAGGTGGTGTTCGTCGACCACTTTGCCATAGAGTAGTTTACCGACAACCCGCAGGATATAGACGGCAGTGATCACAATCGAAGTGCAGGCCAGGATAGTCATCACCCGGTGGAATACATCGGCATGCTGAAAGGAACCGACAAAAATAGTCATCTCGGCTACAAAACCGCTTAGACCGGGAAGTCCTAATGAAGCCAAACCGGCGATCACATAGCAGGCCCCCAGGAAGGGGATGATTTTCATCAGGCCTCCCATTTCCCGGATATCCCGGGTATGGGTCCGTCCGTAAATCATACCGATCAATGCGAAGAACAATGCTGTCATCAGTCCATGGCTCAGCATCTGCATAATGGCTCCTGTCACGGCCGTTTGATTAAGCATCAGGATTGCGAATAATACCAGACCGCAATGGCTGACCGAGGAATACGCATTGATGTATTTCAGGTCGGTTTGGACAATAGCCGAATAAGCACCGTAAACCACACTGATACCCGTCAGGATAATGAATATCCACGAAAGTTCTTTAGCTGCTTCGGGCATAAGGCAAATGGCCACCCGGAAACAACCGTAGCCTCCCAGTTTCATCAGCACGCCGGCGTGAAGCATCGACACCGCTGTGGGCGCTGAAGCATGACCGTCGGGACTCCAGGTGTGGAAAGGAAAGAGAGCTCCCAGTACACCAAAACCGATAAAGGTAAGCGGGAAGAACCACCGTTGCAATTCGTCCGGAATATGCTGACGCGCAATGTCAAGAATGTTCATGCTTGTCGCTCCCGAATTGAAATAGATACCCAATATCCCGACGAGCAGCAGGGCCGAACCACCCATCAGCATCAGGGTCAGCTTCATGGCTGCATATTCTTTTTTACCGGTGCCCCAAACTCCGATCAACAGGTACATCGGGATGAGGGCGATCTCATAAAACATAAACATGGTGAAGAGGTCGGTGGAGATGAAAAAACCGAAGACACCGATACTCAACAGACAAAACCACATAAAGTATTCCCGGGGCAAGAGTTCCATTTTCCACGAAGTGAATATGCCGGTGAATACGATAATGGAAGATAATAATAACATAGCGACCGAAATGCCGTCGACCCCCACCGAATAATGAATATGAAACGGGGCATACCACACGCTGCTGGCGGTGAAAAGCATTTCTGCCGTATTTCCGCTGTTCCTTTCTCCCAGAAACAATACCGTCAGTGCTACGGCAAGAAGCAGCAGGAGGGAAGCTCCTGTCGCACAAACTGCACGAATTTGTTTGATGTCCGATGCCAAAAGTAAACCTCCTAACATCAAAACCGGGATCAGAACGAATAAGGATAAGAAATTCATAATGTTCAATTTTATAATTTACGATCCTATATCAACACCACTAATAAAACAAGCAATAAAGTGCCCACCAGGAAAACAAAAGCATATTGCTGGATTTGTCCCGACTGTAATCCGCGGATAGCGTACGACACCCGTTGGGTAATATAGGCCATTCCGTTCATGGTACCGTCGATGATGTGGCGGTCGAACCAGGCGATCGGGCGGGATACACCGTTGAAAATGATTCGTTTGGTGGTAAACAGGTAAAACTCGTCGATGTAAAAACGGTGATAGGCTGCTTTATAGAAATGGGCATACATATGTTGCAGCCGGTCGGGAATATCGCACTTCGATTTGTAAAAGAAAGTGGCGATACCGATGGCGATTAAAGCGATTATAATGCTGGGAATGGCGACACTCCAATCCAGGTGGATGTGGTAAACCAATCCGTCGCTGCTCACAAAATGCCCGAACGGGATGAAACCTGCAAAAAGTGTGATCGCGGCAAGGATCATCAGGGGAATGGTCATCGAGCGGGGAGCTTCGTGGGGAGTATGTGCGTACTGTGACGGAGTGCCCCAGAAGATATTGTAGTAGAGCCGGAACATGTAAAAGGCTGTCAGACCGGCAATAAAACTCATCAGGATACCGAAATTCGGGTTGAAATCGAAAACGGCTGTCAGAATCTCGTCTTTACTGAAAAATCCGGAAAAAGGAGGAATTCCCGATATGGCCAGACAAGCGACGAGGAAGGTCAGATGCGTAAAAGGCATATATTTACGCAGACCACCCATGCGGCTCATTTCATTGCTGCCGATGGTATGGATGATGGCTCCTGCGCAAAGGAAGAGCAGGGCTTTGAACATGGCATGTGTGAAAAGGTGGAACATCGAAGCCATATAGCCGAGTCCCTGACGGCCTCCCATACCCGAGACTCCGAGCGCAACCATCATGAAACCGATCTGAGAGATGGTAGAAAAAGCCAGTACCCGTTTGATATCGGTTTGTACGCAGGCTACTACGGCTGCATACAACGAAGTAAAAGCCCCCACATAACCGATGCCGACCAACACATCCGGGGCTGCACTGACGTATACAGGGAACAGACGGGCCACGAGAAAAACGCCGGCAACCACCATCGTTGCTGCATGAATCAGAGCCGATACCGGGGTAGGACCTTCCATCGCGTCCGGTAACCAGATGTGTAATGGGAACATTGCCGATTTTCCGGCACCACCGATGAATATCAGAGCCAAGGCCCAGCTCATCACGGAAGCTCCCATGAAAGTGACACCTGCAGCTCCTGCAAAAACGGAAGCATCACCGGAAGTCAATAATTCGAAGCTGAATGTCTTGGTGAAATACGACAGCAACAGAATGCCCAGTAAAAAGCCCAGGTCGGCAAAACGGGTGACGATAAACGCTTTTTTCGAAGCTGCGATGGCTTCGGGTTTTGTATAGTAGAATCCGATCAGCAGGTAGGAAGAAACACCCACCAGCTCCCAGAAAATATACATCTGGAAAATATTGGGAGCTACTACCAGACCTAACATAGAAAAGGTGAACAAGGATAGAAAAGCGTAGTAACGCTGAAAACCGCGTTCGCCTTTCATATAGCCCATACTATAAATATGTACCATCAGCGATACTGTTGTGATGACCACCAGCATCATGACAGAAATCGGATCCAGCAATATACCCAGATCGATGTGGAGGGCTTCTGTGAAACGCAGCCATTCGAAATCGACAGGCATTATCCGGGCAAATACTCCGTCTACCCGGGGAGCTGAAAAATAAAGTCCTGCAGTGATATAGGCCAGGCCTGTTGTGACAGCCAGAGAGAGGCTGCCGATATAGCCGGCTGTGTTCGGACGGAGTTTCATCCCGAATAATCCGAGCACCAGGAAAGTGAGCATCGGAAGCAGGAGGATCGATATTGTATATTCCATAATCTGAAGTTTAGTCTTTCAATTTATTTAAATTCTTCACCTGAATATTCCGGATGTTCCGGTATATATTGATAATGATTGCTATGGCCACTGCTGTTTCACAGGCCGATATTCCGATAGCGAACAGGGTGAAGAAAAAACCTTCCAGTTGGTCCGGGAATAAAAAACGGTTGAAAGCCACAAAATTGATATCTACAGAATTCAGAATCAATTCAATAGAAATCAATACCGCTAACATATTCCTGCGGGTCATAAATCCGTAGATTCCGGCGAAAAACATGATCGTGCTGATCACCAGATAATATTCCATCGTTATTTCCATACTATTCAATTTTCATGTTTAACGTTTCCGGGCGATCAGGATACCCCCGATAATACAAGCCAACAACAAAACACTGATTACCTCGAAAGGTAACAGATACTGGTATTTCTCCGTCCCCATCAAAGCGGTTCCGATCACTTTCTGGTTGATCTCACCGGGTACGAAATGCGATACCGGGAACGAGTGGGTAAGTGTGATGAAGATACAGAGGGCTGCACCTCCTACCGCAGCCAGTATGCCGGCAAAAAATTTGCTGTTTTTGATCTTGTCGGCTTTCTTATTGTCGGAACTGGTCAGAAGAATCGAGAATACGTATAATACAATGATACCTCCGGCATATACAGTCAGCTGTACAGCTCCCAAAAAGGAATAGTTCAACTCGAAATATATACCTGCCGTAGCAAATAACACGAACAGCAGATAAGTCGCCGAACGCAATATCCGCTTCGTGGTGACGGTCAGTATGGAGCAGACGACGATCACTGCTGCCAAAAATAAAAAGACCGCTTGGGGGAGAGTTATATTCATAAGATTTCTTTTATAATATACTTAATTCAATCTTTTGCCGGTCAGGCTTCATTTTTGGTTTCCAACCTGGAACCTTCGTGGTTTAGTTGGAGTACCAGTTTCTCACGGGTAAAAACGGCGTGTTCGTAGGTCGGGATAAAAGTAATGGCCTGATGGGGACAGCTCCGCACACATAGCTGGCAATACAGACAGCTACCGTGGTCATACAGATACCGCACCAGTACCTTTTTCTTTTTTCCGTCTTCGGTAGTTACCATTTCCGATTCGACACGGATGGTATCGTTCGGACAATTCATTTCACAGATACCACAGGCGACGCAATGGTGTTCGTTGCGTTCGTTGTGGGGCATCGTCAGCTCACCCCGGAAACGGTCGAACATTTTCAGGGTAGCCCGGTTCTCCGGATATTTTTCAGTAGTCTTGGGGGTGAAAAATTCCCGGAGGGTAATGCTCATTCCTTTCAGTAATGAACCTAAACCATTGAAAAATGAACTGAAATATTCTTGTGTACTTCTCATAAATCTTGCTAAAAATGTAATTTGAATACCACCACAAAGACCATCAGGAACAGGTTACACAAATTAATGGGCAACAGGTATTTCCATTCCAGTGTCAGCAACTGGTCGATACGCAGGCGGGGGAATGTCCATTTAAACCACATGATGATAAATACCATAACGGCACTTTTTCCCAGAAACCAAAAGATCGAAGGGATGTAGTCCATCACGGTGTTGAAATTTTCCCAACCCGGTATATGTAAAGGCATCCAGCCGCCCCAGAATAAGGTAGTCGCTACGGCTGCCACAATAAACATATTGACGAATTCGGCCACGTAGAAGAAACCGAAGTGCATGCCCGAATATTCGGTATGGTAACCTGCTGTCAGTTCCGATTCGGCTTCGGGTAAGTCGAAGGGACCGCGGTTGGTTTCTGCCGTACCTGCGATCAGATAGACGATAAAAGCGATTAAAGCCGGGAGATGGCCTTTAAAGATAAACCAGCCGTCTGCCTGGCTTTCGACAATCGTCGAGAGCTGCATGCTGCCGGTAAGCACTACCATCGTCAGGATCGATAACCCGATCGATAACTCGTAGCTGATCATCTGGGCTCCGCTTCGCATGGCCCCGATCAGGGAGAATTTGTTGTTACTGGCCCAACCTGCCAGCAAAATACCGACAATACCGATGGAGGATACTGCGATCAGGAAAAATATCCCGACATTGAAATCGATAATCTCCAGCCCTTTGGCAAAAGGTATACAGCTAAAAGCCAATAAAGAGGCTATGATGACAATGTAAGGAGCCAGGTTGAACAGAAAACGGTCTACATGATTGATCTCGATGATCTCCTTGATCAGCATCTTGATCATATCGGTGACAGTTTGTATCATTCCGAAAGGACCTACCCGGTTCGGACCCAGACGGCATTGGAAGAAAGCACAGACTTTCCGCTCTGCATAAATCAGGCCGAGTGCCATGACTGCATAAGCGACCAATAAACAGACACCGACCAGGACAAATTCAGTGGTGGTGACCAGCGAGGCGGGCAGATATTGGTGTAGGGTGGCGTCGACCCATTGTGTTACTACTCTAAAATCAAACATATCTTATTCTCATTTATCTTTCATCTATCATCTTTCTTTTCTTATCGGTCGATGTCCGGAACGACATAGTCCAGTGAGCCGCCGATAGCGATCAGGTCGGCAATTTTGTTGTTGCTGGCGAGCAGATCGACTACCGATACCAGCGGAAGACCCGGCGAACGGAATTTCACCCGGTACGGGAATTTATCTCCGTGGCTTTCGATATATACACCGAATTCTCCCCGGGCGGCTTCGACACTTTTGTAGTATTGGCCTTCCGGAAGTTTGATGATCGGTTTGGTCTTAACGGCGAAATCTCCCTCCGGAATATTGTCGACCAGCTGCTCCAGGATGTGAAGCGATTCGACGATTTCATCCATACGCACCATGTAGCGGTTGAATGTATCTCCATGGTTGTAAGTGATTTCTTTGAAATCGACTTTATCGTATACCCCGTAAGGATGAATTTTACGGATATCGCATTTCCAGCCTGAGGCACGTCCTGAAGGACCGGTTACTCCATAGGAAATAGCATCTTCCAGAGAAAGAATACCGATGTCTTTCATCCGCTGCCGGGCGATAATATTACCGGTGAAAACACCATGATATTCTTTTAGCATAGGGGGCAGGTATCGGATGAAATCTTTGATCCTTGTGATCAGATTCGGATGGATGTCGGCCATGACTCCTCCGATGCAGTTGTAATTCTGAATCAAGCGGCCCCCACAGGTTTCTTCGAACATGTCCAGGATCTTTTCCCGGTCGCGGAATCCATAGAAGAAAGCGGTCAGGGCTCCCAGGTCCATACAGAAGGTGGACCAGAACAGAAGATGGGAAGCGATACGGGTCAGTTCGTCCATAATCGTCCGGATATATTTGGCCCGTTCCGGGATTTCCAGCCCCATCGCCTCTTCGATACACATACACAAGGCGTGACGGTTCATATGGGCCGAAAGGTAATCCAGCCGGTCGGTCAGTGCCAGAGTCTGGGGATAGGTGAGGGTTTCACACATTTTTTCGATTCCCCGGTGGATATATCCACAGTTGACATCCACTTTTTTTACGATTTCTCCTTCCAGGGATACCCGGAAACGGAGCACTCCATGTGTGGCAGGGTGTTGGGGGCCGATGTTTACGACGTATTCGTCATCTTCGAAAATAACGTTTTCCCTTTCTTCGATCGTCCCTTCTTTTGTCAATTCCAGGGTAGGGGTTGCATCCGGGCTGCTTTCACTTTCCAGACGGATGGGGTTGATCTTTTCGTCCGCATCGTAATCTTTACGCAACGGATAACCGATCCAGTCGTTCCGCAGGAATAACCGGCGCATGTCGGGATGGTTGATAAACCGGATACCATAAAAATCGAATACTTCACGTTCGTTGAGGTTGGCTGTAGCCCAAATGTCCGAGACACTCGGCAATTCGGGATTCTCCCGGTTTTCGGTTTCAACCCGTAAGGCCAGGTCGTGACCGTATTTGCTGGATCTCAGATGGTACATGACGCCCAGGGTTTCGCCCCAGTCCATACCGGTCATACATACCAGAAAATCGAACGAAGTATCCTCGTCATTGCGCAAACGAAGGGCCAGATCATGAAAAGAGGTACGTGGAACGCTAACGAACCATATTCCATGTTTTTCTTCCAGGATAGCTTCCGGTACAATACTTAATATCTTCTCTTTCATAAATTGTTCGGATTACATTGGGGGGTAGCTTCGTCATTACTGTTCCTGGGGTCTTGCTGTTTGTTGGCTCCTCCGAGGAATTTCTCGACTTTGATTTTCCGTTGCAGCTGCATCATGCCGTAAAGCAGCGATTCAGGACGGGGAGGACAACCGGGAACATAGACATCTACCGGTAATATTTGATTTACACCTTTTACGACATGGTAGGATTTCTTGAACGGTCCGCCCGATATGGCACATCCCCCCATAGCGATGACATATTTGGGTTCGGCCATCTGATCGTACAACCGCCGTAATACCGGAGCCATTTTGTAAACGATAGTACCGGCAACGATGATTACATCCGCTTGCCGGGGACTGGCCCGGGTGACTTCAAACCCGAAACGGGCAAAATCATAACGTGCCGCACCCACTGCCATAAATTCAATACCACAGCAGCTGGTGGCAAAAGTAAGAGGCCATACCGAATTCGAACGCCCCCAGTTGATGAGATCGTCCAGGCATCCCACAATGATGTCGGTGCCGTTGGCCCTAAGTTGTTCGAGGTACTCATTATCTTTAAAGTCCTCATATTTCATTGATTTTATCTTGGGTTGTTTCATCGTTTTTCCGTTATTTTTTGTTCTGACTTTCCCCTTCTCTTCATCTCCAGCCTTTTGCTTTTAGCCTTTTACTTTTACCTTTTTTTACTTCCATTCCAGTGCCCCTTTTCTCCAGGCATAGGCTAATCCGAGGATCAGGATAACCATGAAAAACAAAATGTTGATCAATCCGTCGATACCTGCGTCCTGTACGGTGACGGCCCAGGGAAATAGAAATACCGCTTCTACATCGAACATCAGGAACAGGATCGCAAACAAATAATAACCGGCTTTGAACTGCATCCACGAACGGCCACGGGTTGGAATACCGCATTCATAAGCTTCTCCCTTTTGCCGGTTATAAGAACGGGGAGATACGATGCGGGCGACGCCAAGGGCAATCCCCACTAAAGCAATAGCCGTAAGAATTACGACAATTAATAAGGTCAAATTCATAACAGAATATGTTTAAAAAATACCTAAAATACTGAACTATCGCCGTCCGTTTCCAGACGACACTTTTTTATTTGAACGAATCGGCGATTTAAATAATAACTTTTTGTAGTGTATAGATGTAGTAGTCGGTGTGATCCGGTCCGGTGAAAACTGCTTGCCGGGGAATGAATTTATTCAAGGGATCTTCTGCCGGTGATTGTATTTTATTATGCCTGGCCTGAGTAAATAACCTGATGAAAGCTTTTTTATCCGGCATTTTTTTTGTGTGTTCTTCCGTAAGGTCACCTGCATTGAAATGCAGGAAAGATACGAGCGAGGCCAGCATATTATCCGCTTGATTAATAATCGTAGTGCAGGACTGGACAGGAAGACATACCTTGGGGGTATCGTTGGCTTTACAGGTCTCTGACAAACAGTTACCTGTTACGAATAATAATATGATCCATTTAATAATTTGCACACTCATTTTTTTGAACGTGCGAATATACGATTTAATTTTTAGGTTTGGGATACAATTTATATTAAAAAAAACTGAATTAATTCGGCAATATTCCTTTACCTTTGCCGGTGATTACTGAGTGGGAGGCCCATCTTCAATCCTCTGTTTAAATAAATCACTATGGATAAATTACTTTCTCCGATGCAGGATTTACAACAACAATCGGCCATGCTGCAAAAAGAATACGAATATGAAAAAGAGTTGTATCGTCAGCAGACCCGTGAGGCCGGTATTCCGAAGCGAATCCAGCAGGGAGTGTGTTGGTTTCCGGTGAAGCTGGGGGCCGATCGGTATAATTCACTCAACCAGCTGACAGTCGAAGTAACGCGTACAGAGACGGAAGAGACTGAACATAGCTTTGAATACGGATGTCCTGTTTGTTTTTTTAGGATTTCGGCTGATAGGCAGATCCGTTATTTCAACTTTTCTGCCGTGATCAGTTATGTACAGGATAATAAAATGGTAGTTGTACTTCCCGGACCGCAGGTATTGCCGGAATTAGTCGTTACGGGTGAGTTGGGGGTACAGTTGTATTTTGACGATACTTCGTATAAGACGATGTTCGCTGCCCTGCGTGAGGTGGCAGAGGCAAAGGGAAATCGTACGGCTCGTTTGCGGGAGGTATTGCTGGGTAAAGCACCTGCACTTCGGCGGGAGACCGGTCCGGTGCGTTTCCCCTGGCTGAATGCTTCGCAGGAGAAGGCAGTGAATCAGGTGTTGTGTGCAAAAGAGGTGGCTGTCGTACACGGACCTCCTGGAACCGGTAAGACGACGACATTGGTGGAGGCTGTTTATGAAACCCTTCACCGTGAAAATCAGGTGATGGTGTCTGCCCAGAGTAATACGGCGGTGGATTGGATTGCAGAAAAACTGGTCGATCGGGGTATCCCCGTGCTTCGTATCGGAAATCCTACCCGGGTAAACGATAAGATGCTCGCTTTTACTTACGAACGTCGTTTCGAGGCACATAGCGACTATCCGGAATTGTGGCAAATTAGAAAGACTATACGGGAGATGACCGGCCGTTTACGTAAAAGCGGGCGTGAAGACCGGGAGCGTTTGCATAATCAGCTGACTAAATTGCGGGTAAGGGCGACCGGCTTGGAGATACGTATCGATACGGAGTTGTTTACCGAAGCCAGGGTTATCGCCTGTACCTTGGTGGGTGCGGCTAGCCGGGTATTGGAGCGCAAACGCTTTTCTTCTTTGTTTATCGATGAGGCTGCCCAGGCGATCGAAGCGGCTTGTTGGATCGCGATCTCCCGGGCCGACCGGGTGATTCTGGCCGGCGATCATTGCCAGCTACCGCCGACGATCAAATGTATAGAGGCTGCCCGGGGAGGGCTCGGCCGTACTTTGCTGGAGAAGGTGGTGCTGCACAAACCGGAGACCGTGTCTTTGTTGAAAATCCAATACCGGATGCATGAAGATATTATGCGCTTCCCTTCCCGCTGGTTTTATCATGATGAGTTGGAAGCGGCACCGGAAGTGAAATACCGGGGTATCCTCGATTTCGATACGCCTGCCAGCTGGATCGATACTTCCGAACTGGATTTACAGGAAAAAGCAGTGGCAGAAGGAACCGGACGTCTGAATACCGGAGAAGCCGAATTGTTAGTCCGGGAACTGAAAAATTATATGGAACGGATCGGAATCCGGCGTATTTTGGAGGAGCATATCGATTTCGGGGTGATATCACCTTATCGGGCACAAGTCCACTATTTAAGGCATCTGTTGAAAAAAGAGCCGTTCTTTCGTCCTTGCCGTCGCCTGATCACCGTGCATACGGTTGATGGTTTTCAAGGGCAAGAGCGGGATGTGATTATGATCAGTCTGGTCAGGGCCAACGAAAAAGGGCAGATCGGTTTCTTGCGGGATCTGCGGCGTATGAATGTAGCCATTACCCGGGCCCGGATGAAATTACTGATTTTGGGCGAAGCGGTGACGTTGACCAGACATCCTTTTTACCGCGAGTTGTATGAATATATCGGTGGGCTCCGGTGAGATCAGAATAATTCTTGCCGGATATGTTCGATATCTGCTTCGTCGATGGTGTCGATGATGTTATCGAATATCATGTGAAAGCCGAAAATACCTTCAACCATTTCATCGATGGCATGTTGTTTGGGAACATGCTGAAAAACCATTCGGTACATGGCTGCTACGGCTCCTGTCCGGTCGCTGCCATGCCAGCAATGGAAGAGTAGGGGACCTTTCCGGTCGCGGATGATCTGCATGGCAGTGACCAGATCGTCCAGCCTGAGCAATGTGGCCCGGGTGGGGAGGTGATGCAGGATCAGCGAGGTGCCCTGTGCTTCTTTGGTGTCGGTGTGGTAGCAACGGAGATTCAGTATTTCCCGCATACCGAATTTTTCCAATTCCCGGAAGCAAGCTGCGGACGGCTGGTCCGAACGATATACCCCGTCTCCGATCCGGTAGAAGTTTTTCAACCGGCATTTATTACCCAGGGTGATTTTCTCTGTCTTCAGGTCCGGTAGGTGAATGGTGTATGGATACATGGTTGGTTTGGATTTCATTTGTTTTTTTATTGATCAGAATAAATCCGGTCACGATCAGGGCCAAAGCAATCGGATCGTGCCACGAAAATTTCTGTAGTCCCATCAGGATGGAAACAGCAGCACCGGTGACCGGCAGGACGTATTTATAAGCACTTTCTACGAAGGGGGTGATGTAGTTTAGGGCGTAAACACTCAAAAAATAGCCGATCACGGTGGCAACGAAAAGTATATAACAAATTTCGAGCCAGATGTGAAGGGGAGCCTGGGCGGAAAATAAAGGTGATCTGACCAGATCTGACAGCCCGAAAGGTAAGCTGATGATCATCGAAGATAAGCTCATCCATTTCATGACGGTGACCGAATCGAATTTTTGGGTATAAGGTTTGATCAGGATCAGAAAGAAGGAGTAAGAAACCGAAGAGCAGAAAACCAGGACATCGCCTCCGAACGAGTCTTTCACCAGGCTTCCGGTGTGGGGCATAATGGAGGCATAAAGGGCGCCTGCAATACCGAGTAGAATACCGAAGGCTTTGTATTTGGTAAATACGGTATGCAGAAAAATAACCGCCAGGGCAATGACGATGATCGGTTGGGTGGTGCGGATGACAAAAGCATCGATAGGCCCGGTCAGTGAAAGTCCATTGATATAAAACAATAAGTTACCTCCTAAGCCGAGTATACCGCCCAGTATCATCATCCCGATTTCTTTTTTTTGGGGGTGCGGACGATCGGAAGAAGTCGGGAAATAAAGGCCGATTAGCCAGAAAACCAGGGTGCTGGCAGAGCAACGGAGTAACACCAACCCGTTGGGACCGATCCATTCGGGAATGATGACTTTCATAAAATTGGTGTTGAAACTATAAATGAAAGTGGTGGCCAGAATCATCAGATGACCGATATAAGCTTTGGATTTGGGCATATGTTCTTTTTAAGTTACTCAGCGATTCGGTAACTTTTTAAACGTTGGAAACTTTACTTTGTTACAGAACGTTTAATAAGCAATATACGATTTTATAAATAATAAAAATAAAACATATGAAGACAGTGATTGATAGGGCGAATACACGGGGACATGCTGATTACGGCTGGCTGAATACCTGGCATACTTTTAGTTTTGCAGACTATTATAACCCACAGCGGATTCATTTCGGGGCTTTACGGGTGCTGAACGACGATACCGTTACCCCCGGAATGGGGTTCGATACCCATCCCCACAAAAATATGGAAGTGATCTCGATTCCTTTGAAAGGTTACCTGAGGCATGGAGATAGTCTGGAGCACAGTGAGGTGATTAGTCCCGGGGATATTCAGGTGATGAGTACAGGGAGCGGGATTTATCATAGTGAATTCAACGATAGTAAAACTGAAAATCTGGAGTTTTTACAGATTTGGGTTATTCCTCGTGTAAACAATACTAAGCCGGTCTATAAAAGCTATGATATCCGCCAGGTAGACATGAAAAATCGTTTTGGCTATATAGTGGCTCCTGATGGCACTGCTCCTGGCGGTATTTTACAGGATGCCTGGTTTGCATTGGGAAAGTTAGAGAAAGGTAAAAAGATCGGGTATCATCTGCACCAGAAGAATACAGGCGTTTATTGTTTTGTCATCGAAGGTGAAATCTGTATCGAAGGTACTGATTTGTCGCGGCGCGATGGTATGGGTATCACGGAGACAGACCATTTTCAGGTGGAGGCACGGAGTGAGGCTTATGTGTTGTTGATAGAAGTGGCTATGATTTAGCGTCCATCGAAGACTAAAGTTTGTAAAAATGATTTTCTTGTAAAGAAAAAACTTTATTTTTGAATGAAGAAAATGGAAAACAGGAAAATCATACACATCGATATGGATGCATTTTATGCTTCTGTCGAGCAGCGTGATCATCCCGAATACCGGGGAAAACCTTTGGCCGTAGGACGCCCGGAGGAGCGGGGTGTGGTGGCTGCTGCCAGTTATGAAGCCCGTAAGTTCGGTATTCGTTCGGCAATGTCTTCTATGCAAGCTCTTAAATTGTGTCCTGATTTAATTTTTGTACGGGGACGTATGGAACATTATAAAGCCGTGTCGGAAGAGATCCATCGGATCTTTCATGAATACACGGACCTGATAGAACCTTTAGCTTTGGACGAAGCTTTTTTGGATGTCACCGAAAATAAAAAGAATATTCCTTTAGCCGTAGACATTGCCCGGGCTATTAAAAAAGAGATTCGCGAGAAATTGGGGTTGGTGGCTTCGGCCGGAGTCTCTTATAATAAATTCCTGGCGAAGATTGCTTCGGATTATCGCAAACCGGACGGTCTTTTTGTTATCCATCCCCGTAAAGCAGCTGCTTTTATCGCTCGTTTGCCTATCGAAGTATTTTGGGGGATCGGTAAAGTGACTGCCCATAAAATGCATGCACTGGGGATACATAACGGAGCACAACTCCGCAATTGTTCGTTGGAATTTCTTAACCGGAATTTTGGGAAGGCCGGCCAGTTGTATTACGATTTCTCGCATGGGGTAGATCTTCGTCCTGTGGAGGTGGTCCGGATACGTAAATCGGTTGGGTGTGAGAATACTTTTGAAAAAGATCTGACAACCCATACTGCACTGATTATTGAGCTGTGGCATGTGGCCGATGAATTGATCCGGCGTTTAGGGAAAGCCGGATTCAAAGGACATACGTTGACGCTGAAAATCAAATTCCACGATTTTACACAGAAGACCCGTAGCATCAGTGTAGGACACGAATTGTATACGATGAAAGAAATTCTGCCTTTAGCCAAGCAGTTGTTAGCCGGTTTGCAGCTGACTCATTACCGTATCCGGTTGATGGGACTTACCGTATCTAATCCGGTTTCTTCTCCCGACGATCCGGAACAAGGGATTCCGACCCAGTTGGAAATTAATTTTTAACCGGTAGCAGTAAGGTAACCGATTTACGCATTTTCAATGCGGATGGGAGAATCGTCCGGACGGTCTGGGACCGGAGTCTTGTGGATCTGCATCGGAAATGCGTTGGTCAGAAGGGGAAAAGGCCGCTTACACTTTGTAGCTATAAGTCAGTCCTTTGTTGGGAGCAGCATATAAGTTAGTGATTTCAAAATTGATATCGCCTCCCTGGATATTGTTTTCTAAACGGATTTCGATACGATGGCGGCACTGAGGTTGGATGGTATATTCCCTGAAATAAACGAGACCGGGATTATGCCGGGTCTTTTTGAGATGGAAGGTCAGATCGGAATTGTTTTTCAGGGTAATAACGATGCTTTTTTCATTTCGTTTTATATCCTCGATGTCGATCGATTTTTCGAATAACTCTTTCAGCCATTGTTCTTCGGCGATAACTTTCTCATCCATATATACTGCAGTCCTGCGATGTAATAAAGCTTCACGGATTCCTTCAGCCGAACGTTCCCGGACAAATACGAAGGTCATCGTACGGTGTTGGCCCCGTGCAAAATCGATATCTGTCTGGATGGGTTGATGGATATCCGATGTGCCGATCATGGGCAGTTCCAGGGCGTCGCAGTCGCTTAGGAAAATGGCATTGAAATGTCCGGGAGCCATCGGGCGGGTAATTTCGCTTCCTCTGATTAAAATTACCTGGTTATTCCGGGCTGTTTTCTCTGCAATTTCATAGGATCGGTTGTGCGAAGCAATAATATCCTGGCGGTGGGGACGGTACTCCAGATGTTCGGTCAGGGCGATCGCATCCAACCCCTCCCGGTAAGCTTCGTCGACACGTACCGTCGGCCAGACCAAACCATCGGAAAATACTGTATGTATATGGAAATCACATTTCAATGTCCGGTATCCTTCCGGATCGGGTACACGAATTTCATTTCTGACTTGAGCTTTACCCCAAAAAGCAAAACAGAGAATTAACACACCGATAATACTACTTTTTTTCATAATAGAGTTATTTAATCATTTATCCGGTTTCAAAAGTAAATCCTGGAAATGACAGAGTGGTTGCCAAAAAGTGAAGAAAATAATAAGTAAGGCAGTTATATACATATTTACACTTATAAGCGTACAGTTAGGATAAACATGTATATAAACACCATAAGTAAATATTAGCTTGGTGGTCAATGATATGGGAGAATAAGTAGAGTTTTCACAGATTATTCATTGTATTTTTGTGTTTAAAATTTTGCAGCGAATAGAAAATGTCCTATATTTGTACCCGCAAAACAAAAGAGAGTTCTTTAAAACAAGGGCAGTTACCAGAGTGGCCAAATGGGGCTGACTGTAACTCAGCTGGCGTAGCCTTCGGTGGTTCGAATCCATCACTGCCCACAAATTTTAAATTACAGCTATTAGAGATAGTTATTAGTTTAAAATTTGTTTATGCCTCCCCATTACGGATCGAAAAAGCATAGTGAGTCCGGCTAGTGTGTGAGGAACAATACATTTTGCGGAAATAGCTCAGTCGATAGAGCACTAGCCTTCCAAGCTGGGGGTCGCGGGTTTGAGTCCCGTTTTCCGCTCTCTGAATGAGGTAGTTACGAAAGTAGCTACCTTTTTTATTTTGTGGTTTTTCGTGGTTTGGGGGCATCTGTTTAAACCGAGGTTTAAACCAACTTTAGCCATGAACGCCTCTATTTCAGTGGTTTGTTACAAATCAAAAACACTTTCAAACGGAGAATACCCATTAATGTTCCGAATATCCAAAGACGACCTTTGTAAAAAATGAAAAAGGATTATAAACCGTAATCTGTTAAAAAAAATCATAGAGACGGCTGTAGGGTGTTTCTTGAAATACGGGTATGTAGCGTGGAGTACTCCTTTCGTCATCGTCTCCACAGCTTTCAGCAACCTTGTCCGTGCCAAAGGGAAATCGACAGAGGCACTGAACGGAATACTGATAGGTACCATACAGAATATCGTACTCAATCGCTTGTTTATCCTATGGCTCGGCTACAGGATTGCCGGTGCGGCATGGGCTACGGCCATCGGTTATACGGCAGCCAACGCATATTATGTTATCTTGCTGACGGGCAAAGACTCCCACCTGACCATATTCATAGCCTGTTTCAATATGAGAAAAGAAACAGTGGGACCATTTCAGGCAGTCATACGTCTGTCATGCTTCGCAGGATTGGTATGGGCGTGATACTGACCTTGCTTTGCGGAGTGTTTTCCGAAGAACTGATCAGTTGTGTCATTGATTCGGAAGGTATTCGGGAATATGGTACGCCGCTCGTCCGGACGTTGCTGCTGTCGGGACCAGTGATGGGTATCCTGTTTATTTATATCAACACCTTGCAGGCGATCGGGGCGGAAGCGGCACAACCTGTAGCAGACATTCTTTCCCTCCTTCTGGCTGTTTGGCTGTTTTGGCGGACTGAAAAGAGAATGGGGAAAGCCCCCTCTTTTGTTTAACTTAAGATCTTTATCGGACATTACTTGTCATTATCTCATAGCGGTTTGGAAAGGGATAAGCTTCAGGGGGTCCGGCATTAACCTGAATGGCTGTTCAGCACTGTACCCTCAATGATCTGACATAAACGGACATACCGTCCTTCTTAGATCTCCGGTCAATCCTACCTGAAACGATTCGTCAAACACCATGAAAATAATTTCCCGGCAGAATACCGGAATAAATTTATCCGCAACCAGCGAAAAAATCAAGACATATAAGAAATCACCGGGGAGCGCAAAGCTCCATGCCATAAAAAAATCCTCAAAAACAATTCCCCTATTTTTAGTATGAACCGGATACCTTCACATTCATTTCATCTCTTGTACTGGCGGACTTAATATCGACATGCATCTCGATATCTTTTATATTAACGGGTAATTCCAGAAATGAATACCCCGGATGACAGTGATAAGCAAACAGCCAGCGATTACCTTCAAAATCAGTTTCGTATAAAGACCGGTCTTCATATACCAAGTATTTAGGTCGATTAAAATAATTCGATTCTTGCCCTCGAGGTATATCTATTTTCAAGAAAACCGACATGACTTAGGTAAGCTTCATCCGTCAACTGTTTGGCATGTACAGGACATTGTTTTACACAAGCATTACACTTGATACAAATACCGGAAACCTCAGAAGGATGATCCAGCCGGATAGCCCCCATAGGACAAACTTTTGCACAACGTCTGCAATCGATGCACGCATCGGTCGTAACAGGTTTTGCTTTCAGGAAATTCACCACCTCTTCATCCCTTCCTTTGGGTTTATAATATCCACCGTAATCAGGAGCCCCTTGTCCCGGAATCTTTATTCCGGTAAATTCTCCTGGTTGCAATATTCTTCTCACGATCTCTGCCGAAAACTGTTCTGCCTTTTCCAGATCTTCCCGGTCGGGACGCCCGGTAGCCAACCGGGTCGTGAAAGAATGCTGGCCGACAAAAGCCGCAGCAGCTATCGGATGAAACCCTCTATATCTTAAAATATCATACAGTTCGACGAGCGCATTCCCATAGGACCGATTCCCATAAACCACTACAGGCACCGCCCAGGCCCCATTACTCTGCCAGGTGGTCAAGTAATTCAATAACAGATTCGGTAAACGGCCGGCGTAAACAGGCAGACCGACAATAGCCAACTCCGATTCCCGAATATCAGGCACTTTCTTCCGCCCCGACGGCAATGTAAAGTCTTTCACTTCCGTCACGACTTCCGGTAATAACGTAGTGATACATTTTACCAAATGGGTAATCACTGTTTTAGTTGTGCCTGTCGGACTAAAATAGACCGCATGTACTTTCTCTATTTTCATAAAGTATCGGATAAATAGTCTGTCAAAATCTTTCCCACCCGATCAATCCCGAACAAAGCTGCAATTTTATTCCGGTAAAACCAATAAATCATGTTTATTAATTTTGAATAATTTGCATATATCATCTAATTCCCCAATCTGCTTATCGCTATTATTCGTACCGATCAACTCCGGCACGATATTCCCTTCGACAGGGGCGCATTTGGATTTTTCACAGAAACAGGAAGTCGGGCAAAAGAGATAATCCATCTTGTTTTCATCATTGAAATAATCGGTTTGACATGTTTTCCGTTCAGAACAGGTTTTACTTCATTGCCTGTACAAGGATAAAAGCCCGATTTTAAAGAAATTCTAAAGGTTTTTCCCAAAATAACCGTTCAGCACAAAGTATTGCCTCCGTCCCTGTGGACTAACAAACATTCACAAAATATCATTTCCCTTATAAAATGATTTATATATCTTTGCCATCACATAAAAATTGCGTGGAGTTGCCGGATCGTTGTCTCGTCCGGCAATGAAAAGGGAATCAGGTGTAAATCCTGAACAGATCCACTGCTGTAAGTTTCATAACACTTTTCGGACGTGCTTTATCCACTGTTCCTCGTTTGGAATGGGAAGGAAACCGAAAAGGAAACAAGTCAGAAGACCTGCCACGTGATTCATTTGTTTAACGTTCAAAGGGAAGAAGAACATAAACGTCAGTAAATCATGCTATTCAAAAAAATTCTCTGTTTTTTCATATTTGCCGTAATAGCAGGGCTATTCACAGCCTGTGATTCCGCAGGAACGGATTATCCCTACGGGCCGGTAAGCCAAGGTAATATCGAAGCCCTTGTTCTCAATGAAGGGGGAATCAATCAGAATATGGGCGGTATCTCCGTTTTAAACAAAGACGGATCAGTCATTCCGGATATTTTCCGGGAAGTGAATCACCGACCGCTGGGTGATGTGGCCCAATCCATCACCAAGATCAACGGTAAATATTTTGTGACTTTGGACAACTCCAAAAAAATCGAGGTTATAGATCCCGAAACGTTCGGTTCCGTCGGTACAATCCTCTATACCCAAGCGGGATTTCCACGCCAGATCGTAGCCATTTCCCCGACAGAAGCTATCGTATCCGATCTGGAGAGACAACTGGTGCGTATCCGGACTGTGGAACCTTATGGCGAACCTCTGGAATATATCTCCATACCGCGATCGGTCGAATATCTGGTAACGGTAGATAATAAAATCTTCGGAATGACTACCGGCGGAATATATGTCTTCGATACCGACAATATCAGCAAAAAAGCTGTCCGGGTCATCCCGGAAGTAAAAAACGACGAAAATACCAAAACCTGCCGGATGCTGGTCGATAAATACCAAAGAGTATGGGCCTTGATGAACATCCGGGAGGGGAATCGAGTCTGCGGAATAGAATTGGTTTGTATCGACCCCCACCAAGAAAAAGTCGAGGTCTCTCATACCCTTCCCATCAGTGAAAAGGCAAATCCACAAGCAGGAGACGTAATCGGTACAATCACCTATAATCGCACGGATATCGATCCTACACTGAACTGGATTTATTTCAACGTCAAAACCTGTAAAAGTAACACGGCAGCAGGGATTACCTCTGTCCAAAGTGTTTACCGGATGAATATCGGCACAGGAGAATTCGAACACTACCTCGATCTTCCCGGAATCGATATGATGTATGGGTTTTCAGTCAGTCCGCAAGGAGAGGTCTATCTATGTGACTGTCTGGATTACAGTGCACAACGCGGTTATATCCGGAATTACAAAAAAGACGGTTCCATCCGGAATTTTCGAGTCGGTATCTATCCTAGCCAAGTGTATTTCCCCTAATTAGCCTAGCGATATGAACCTATACAAGAGTCTGATCTTCATTTTATACCTCGGCATATTCCTTGGGTCGGGATTCCGTACTCCTGCCCAATCCCGGGATTCGATCACCCTATACGGCACATTAGACACCGTGCAGGTCATCCGCCAACGTATACAACACGCCAACGAGGCAAACGCAGGAGCCCGGGTAACCCATATTTCCCCAGCCATTTTACAAGCCAACAAAACCCGCTCGCTGGCCGAACTCCTGACCGACCATACCTCTATTTACATCAAGAGTCTGGGAACAGGAGCATTATCGACAGCTTCTTTCCGTGGAACCAGCGCTTCCCAAACACGGGTAAACTGGAACGGGATCAATATCACACCTCCTTTATCGGGTACTTTCGATTTTTCACAGATCCCGGTCTTTTTTACAGATAACATCAACCTGTACTATGGCAGCAGCCATGTAAAAAACGGTACCGGAGCTATCGGAGGTAGTGTGAATTTATTCACAGACACCGATTGGAACCGAGGCGTAAATGGACGGGTACTGGCAGAGTATGGATCGTACAACACATATACCGTCGGTGGACAGGCGAATATAAGCGGTAATAAATCGGCCTCAAAGACACGGTTATATTATCAGCATTCCGACAACGACTATACCTATCTGAATAAAGTGCTGACCAATACTCCTTTCCGTGAAAAAAGGCAGGATGCCGCTTACTCTCAATTCGGAATTATGCAGGAAGGCTATTTCAGAGTATCTCCCTACACCCGCCTGACAGCTGTCGCCTGGTATCAGAAAAATCACCGTAACCTCCCCCAACCGCTCGGTGTAGTCAACCGCTCCCAGGAAGATCAGGAGGAAAATAATTTCCGGGGATATGCCGGACTGGATTTCAGCCGGGGTATCCATGAATTACATGTAAAGGCTGCCTGGCTGTATTTCTGCCAAACTTACGATATCCGGTATGACGGAGGTTTATTCGATCCCAAGGGAAACAAAAACCGCTCTAACACGGCACAGGTCGTGGCCGATTATACGTACTCCCCGACCGATAAGCTTATCCTCAACACGACGTTAACCTATTCTCACGACCTGATCCGGGTGAGTAGCTACATAGACATCGACTCATCGAAATATACGCTCGACGGTATCGATTTTGATATTCCTCAGGTGGAATCCCCTTTCAGCCACCACCGTAACATACTCTCCTGGCAAACTTCCGCTTTGTGGACGCCTATCCGGTGGATGATGATCAACGGACAATATATGTTCGAACATAACGACAATCGGAATGTATCCACCTGGTCGGCAGGAATAGTATTCAATCTATTGAAAAAAGAATTAAAATTGAAAGGAAGTACTGCTTATAATTATCGTTTCCCCAGTATGAACGACCTATATTGGCGCCCCGGCGGTAATCCGGATGTAAAGCCGGAAGAGGGGTATTCTTACGATGCTTCTATTTCTTACCGGAAGAGTATAAACAAACATCTCTTATTCGATGCCGAAGTTTCCGGTTATCTAATGAACATCGACAACTGGATCCTTTGGCTCCCCAAAGACGGAAACCAATGGGTGTGGACTCCGCAAAACAAACGAAACGTACGTTCCTACGGCGTGGAACTTTATGGAAAAACCACTTTCCACTACGGGGAACTCGTATCTTCTCTTTCGGGTAATTACAGCTGGTCACAATCCCGGACCCGCAAGAAACAACACGTAGACGACAACGCCTATATGCGGCAAATTCCATATGTACCGCGATTCAAGTGGAATCTGCGCTGGAATATCGATTATAAAGATGCTTTTTTCGTCTGGCAGATGACTTACACCGGCCGGCGTTTCATTACTACCGACGAATCATATGCCACGGATCCCTATTCCGTACATAACCTCTTGCTCGGTTACCGCTACTCCTTCCGGAATGGGACAAGCCTAACCCCTCAGATGCGGATAGATAACCTGTTCGATACCTACTATGAGTCGACCCAATATTATCCCATGCCTTTGCGTAATTGCTTGTTCTCGCTTTTATTCGAATTTTAATTGAATCATATAAATCCTTTAAATAAATAGAAACCATGAAAAAAATTAATTTTACGCTTTTAGTTTGCCTCCTGTTAGCAGGAATATTCGCATCATGTGACGATGACGACAAATATCCGGTTCCTCCCGAAGTATCTATCGAGAGTGTAAACGGAGTGTTCGCAATGCCTCAGGAAGACTCTATCGTACTGAAAGCGAAAGTAGAAAGTCCGCTGCCAACCACACTGAGCTGGTCCGTCAAAGGAAATGAAGTCTCTAAGGATACAGTATTTACTTTCAAAATGAACGAATTGGGGACCTACGATGTTAAATTAACCGCGACCAATGCCGATGGAGTGACTTCTGCCACAACATCCATCGAAGTGTACGGTAAATACAAATACGGTACTTTTGTTTTAAATGAAGGTTACCAGGCCGATCCTTCTACATTGATATTCATCAGCCCGAAAGGTATTCTCACGGACAGTGCCTATTACAAGGCAAACGGCAGCATGCTGAGCCTTCTTTCCCAAGACTTATTTATCGCCAACAACAAACTGTATATCATTTCACAAAAAAGCGGAGACGACGGTTATCTTATCGTTGCCAATGCAGAAACCCTGAAAAAAGAAGCCGGCTATAAGACCGAACTGGAAGATAAAGTAAGCAGTCCGACTCATGTTGCCGTACTGGGAGACGACGATATCTATCTGCGCGACAACGAAGGAATTAAGGTATTCCACCCATCCAGCGGCGAACTCTTTCTCATCGAGGGAGCTGAAAGGGCTAATAAGAATACCATGGCTGTAACGGAAGGGAAAATATTCGCTGCAGCAGGAAATAACGTCCTTGTGATCGAAAAAGGAAAAAACAAAATCTCCAAATCGATAGAATTCAATGATCCGGTCAGAGGAGTCGTCAAATCGTCGGACGGTAACTTGTGGGTATCCACTTCGGCCGGGGAAATCTCTAAGGTCGATGCCCAAAATTATACTATTATCAAAACCAATACTTTACCGGGAGATGCCATTAGCACTCAGTCGGCCTCATACACTTCTACTCCGTGTATTACAGCACAAGGAGATACTTTGTACATGAACGGCACAGGTACCAAAATCTATCGTCACATTTTTAGTAAAAACCAGACGGATCTGATGGTCGATGCGGCAAACATCGTGACAACAACTAGTGTTTACAATACCATAGCCGTCAATCCGGTTACAGGCGAAGTCTATCTGAATACAATCAAAGGGTGGGGTAACGACCGTCTGATCAACCACATCAGTGTATTCGATTTCAGCGAAACCGAACCGAAATTGAGCGCCAATTATAAGAATCATACCAATTATCCAGCCGGAACATTCTTTACTTATAATTTTCAATAAAAGAATTTTGTAAATGAAAAAATACTATTCTTTATTTCTATTCTGGAGTCTGCTTACAGGTCTATCGACCTCCTGTAGTGACGACAACAAAAAAGATCCGTATCTTCCTACTCCGCCTCAGGTTTCTATCGGAAATCCGAGTGGGCAAACCACCTGTTTACCGGGTGAAACGATCGAGTTAAAAGCGATTCTGAACAATCCGTTACAGACCACTTTCCAGTGGCAACTGAACAAAAAAACGGTTTCCACAGACTCAATCTATCGTTTCACCTCTCAGGACCCCGGTAGTTTTGAAATTATCCTGACCGCAACCAATCAAGACGGCAAGGATTCCGACACCTTATTTCTGAAGGTCAACGGTAATCGGTTCGCGATCTCCGATCTGAAAAATTGGACCGGTAACGGAGAAAACACCTCGGTCTTTGCCATTCAATGGGTTACAGGGGAGCATCTGCAAGAACCAGCAGACCAGGAAGTTTTTTTCATTGCCTGGGGATATCGTTGGAATAAAACGGAAACTTTTACAGGAATCGATATGCTCAAAGCTATTGCCAAGAACGATCCCCGCCTTTATGTCGCCTTATCAGGAAATTATATCAAAGGATTCGGTTATGACGGTAATAACGACGGTAAAATCGAACTGAAAAGTTCTACTTTACATCTGACACAAGCTGATTTTACAAACGGGCTCTACGAACTCTCCGAATACGATTCTGACGAATTGAAACCGTTAGATGCAGCCGATTATTGGATGGGATCGAACGATGCCTATACCACCTACTGGCTCGGTTCGGGCAATCAGGTGCCGACAGCTGCCGACTTTGAATATTCTCAGACATTTGTCGACAATCGCCAACTTGAAAATCTCTCCTGGGATGTATGGACACTTTCTCCCATCGATTACACGTCCATGGTCAATGTATCCCCCATCCCCCGATTGATCAAAGCTGCAGAAGCAAATAAATAAAAAGTTAAAACGGTGCCAACAGGTAAAAACTGATGCGCACCGTTTTCTTTTTATTCAAAAACCTTCCCGGTCATTTTTTCAATAATCCGGTCAAGTCCTCGAAAGAAGTCAGTATAGTAGACATTCCATTTTTTTCCCAACTCATTTCATGCGGGGAAGTAACCGTCAATACGGGTAAATTTTTTCTATCGGCATTTCCGGGCAGACCGGAATAGCCAAAACGATTCAGAGCATTGACACACCAATGCCAAAGGCAGGGATCGTCCGTCCTGACGACGACTTCCTGATAATCCTGTACGATGGGGAAATAGCCCCCACGTCCCCGGTCAAAACATATTTTCCGGTGATCGAACAAACAGTCCAGTCCATCGTTAAAGACCATATCCTCCGTAACGCCACACTGCAATCCTTTTCCAGGCGCGAGCAACCACAGCCGGTCGGCCTGGATCAGTGCCTGGTCGATATCGTGGGTAGACAGCAGAATGGTCTTATGTTGTTCGCGGGCAATGGTATGCAATAAAGTCATGATCTTGATACGGCTTACCACATCCAGGAAAGCTGTGGGTTCATCGAGCAAAATCAACGGACATTCCTGCACCAATGCTTTGGCGATCATCACTTTCTGCCGTTCCCCGTCCGACAATTCGGCCACGTAATTTGCAGCTTTATGGGATATTCCCACTGCCGTAAGAGCCTCTTCGACGAGCTTATGATCTTCCCGGTTCAAACGGCCCCAGAATCCGGTATGGGGCTGACGCCCCAAGCTTACCAGTTCATATACGGTCAATCCGCCGGCCTGTGTCTTATCGGTCAGTACGACGCCGATCTTGCGCGATTTTTCCCGTTCGGAATAATCCCTCAGCGGACGTCCTTCAAGCCATAATTCACCTTCCAAAGGCAATTGAAAAGCCGAAAGAGTACGCAACAGAGTAGATTTGCCTGCCCCGTTAGGACCTAACAGACAAGTCAACTCTCCCGCCCACAAATCGAAAGACAGATCCCGGTGTACCACTGTAGAACCGTTCTTACCATGAGAGTAGCCGATAGCCAATTGACGGGCTGCAATTACAGGTAAAGTTTCCATAGTCAATTGAAATATTGAATTTTACGCTGTTTGACCAGAATATAGATAATGACGGGAGCACCCAAAACGGGAGTGATGGCGTTCAATGGCAAAATCCCCGTTTCGCCGGGTAATACACTGATCAGATTACACAACAGGGCTACCGCCCCTCCCAGCAATAAGGTCACAGGCATCAGGGAATTGTGGTTCGAAGTACCCAGCATCAAGCGGGCAATATGCGGCACGGCCAATCCGATAAAAGCGATAGGCCCGCAAAAGGCGGTTGTTATTGCCGTCAGCATACCGGTCGCAATCAATAACAGATTGCGGGTAAGCCGCACATTCACACCCAGATTTTCGGCATACCGGTTTCCCAACAATAAGGCATTCAAAGGTTTGATCAACATGACCGATAAAACCAAACCGGCGGTAATCGAAACGACAAATACAGGCAATTGCCCGGAAGACACTCCGCTGAAATTTCCCAATCCCCAGATCATGTAAGAATGTACTCCTTCGGCCGTAGAGAAAAAATTCAATAATGAAATCACCGAGGAGGTGATGTATCCGATCATGATCCCAATAATAAGTAGCATCAAATTATTCTTTGTAAAAGCAGAAAAGAACAGCAAGATTCCCATGACGATCATAGCCCCGGCAAAAGCTCCGGCCAATACCGCCAGAAAACCGGATATACTGAAAACCCCGGCAGTAATACTTCCTCCACCGAGCAACATCACCAAGGCCACGCCCAGGCTGGCCCCGGTATTGATCCCCAATATCGAAGGTCCTGCCAGCGGATTACTGAAAACGGTTTGCAACATCAACCCCGAGACAGCCAAGGCTGCTCCACACAGCAAAGCAGTTATCCCTTGCGGAATACGCGATTCCAGCAAAATGAACCGCCAGCTCTCCCGTTCTACGGCATGTCCGCACAAAATATCCCATACTGCGCCTGCAGGAATACGTACCGAGCCTACCCATAAGTTCGCCGCGAACAACAGAAGGATCGATACGATCAAACCGATACTATATTTCCATCCGGATGGTAAAGATTTCATTTTTCCAATCTTTTAAAATAACGGCACTCTCCTGCCGGTAACACTCCCGGGTGAAAAATCCGGATCAGATCTTCCAACAGCCGTTCGGGATGAAAAGGGGTCTCTGTATAAAAAGGTACCTGTCCCGAATTACATCCATACACCTGCCCGGTTTGAAAGGCCCGGAAACCGGCATATGAAGCGTAGTCGGACTTTAATTCGGTCAGGGTTTTATCTTGTTGCCGGTTGTATTTGAATAACCAAAAATCGGCATCCTGCCCTCGGTCAAATACCGTTTCAAAAGACAAAGGAATCGAACCGCTATGTTCGTCCTCCGCCCACATATAAGTAGCCCCGGCATCCTGATACAACCGTCCGGTCGTGCTTTTTCCTCCGGGTACATACCAGGCGGAACCGCTTTTCAATTCAGATATCACCGTCGGCCGCTGATTTACAGACTTGACCAAATCACACAGCTGTAAATAATCCGCACGGACAGCAGTGAATAACGAATCAGCCTGCCGCCGTTTCCCGAAAAGCAAACCGAAAAAACGCATCCATTCAGACCGCCCCAAAGGAGAGGTCTCCATATAATCGGCACATTCGATAATCGGTATCCCTAATTTTTCAATCCGGCCATAACCTCCACTATTTTCAAAAGGGGAGAGCAGGATAGCATCAGGATGAAAGTCGATTATTTTTTCAATATCCGGATTCATAGTATTTCCGGCGTCGACCATTCGCCCGGAAGCACAACGATTTTGTATTTCAGGTATTTCGATATATTGCAGATCACATATTCCACCAATCCGATCGATTGCCCCCAGTTCGGACAGAAGCCCGCAATGTACCGAAGAATATACCAATGCTTTTTCCACCGGCGTCCGGACCAAGGTTCCTTCAGGCAATCCTACCGGCAATTCAGTTTCCCGGCCGACCAAAACATAGGTATGTAAAATCCGGGCCGTATCCCAAGGGTTTTGTACCCGCACCAATATATAATGTTCACTCGAATCTATCCGAATCCGCCCGGCATATTCCATCCGGAGCGCGGACAAAGCATCTCCTGCAGAAGCCGAATGCCTACTTTTACAACCTACACCAAGAGCCAACAACAGCCCCAGCAACCAAAACCGCATCAATCTATCCATATCTCAATGATCAAATCCATCCCGGGACAATACTCCCCGGGTATAATAATGTTTCACTTCACGCATTTCTGTCACGAGGTCAGCCAAAGCCAGCAAAGCTTCGGAAGCATAACGCCCGGTAATCACCACCTCTGTCCCTGTGTCACGCAGCCCGATGACTTCCAGTATTTCTTTATCGGAGAGCAAACCAAAATACACAGCTATAGTCAGTTCGTCCAGGATGACCAGGTCCCATTCACCCGAAGCCAGTATTGCCGCACATTCCCGGAGTCCTTCCTGGACAAGGCGTACGTCTTCGTCTTCGGGCCGGTGATCAAGGAAACATCCTCTTCCAAACTGCCGGACCGCCAACCGCCCGGGGAAACAGGCTTCCAGCCGGGTTTCGTTATATTTCATGCTTTTGACAAACTGCCCGATAAACACCCGTTTACCAGCACATAAAGCACGTACCGCCAAACCGAATGCAGCCGTTGTCTTACCTTTACCGTTTCCGGTATAAACCTGAAGGTATCCCTTTGTTTCCATTGAAGCGTAAAAGTACAAAAAATGCCTTTCCTTACAAAATACGAAAAGCCCCCTGCCAACTAAAAGCTGCAGGGAGCCGTCCGATGTAAAGTATTTCCCTCAATTTCGTTCCAATTCTCCGTTTTTAGCCTGTTCGAAAGTCGGATTATAAGCATTATGCCCGACAACCCAAGAAGTATCATCCGTCAATCCCCCGATTGCTTTTTCCAATCCTTTAAAAGATACCAGGCCTAACTGGTACTCGATATTGATCACTCCGACATTTTCCAGGGCTCTAAAACAATCCAGATTAGTCAGGACATTATTACACCAACTATCCTGATTTTTACTGTAAGTAGTCAGCACCAATATCCCGACTTTTTTCAAAACGGGAGTATAGATTTCCTGTAACATGCTCACTAAAGATCCATTCACATAGCTGGTTTTGATATTCAATTCACCCGTCACCTCCTCCAAGGCCGGAAAACGAAGGGCATCACAGACTCCGGTATAGGTCATGTTATTCACTATCCTTAAAACCGGAAATTCCGTCGGCTGTACTTTTTGTCCGAATCCTTCGGAAAGGGTCAATTTTCCGCTAATCTCTGTCAAATCAGGAAAACGAAGCACACCCAGGCTGGCACCATATGCCTGACTCACCGACAAAGTCCCTATTTTCTTTAATCCGGGGAAGTTGTATTCTACCCGTCCGGTAATAGTTGCAGGCATATTACCTACCGATACATTCTGCACCTCTTCGATTCCTGAAAAAGAAATTCCGGGAATCCCGTTAATGGTCAGATTCGTATTCAAGGTTTTACTGCCCTTTAACGTCAAAGCATTTTTTCCGGTAATCTGCAGGGCATCTACTTCAAGGCCGGTCAGATCCAAGGAAGTCAAGGCATCCAAATTGTTTAAAATACAATTGTTCAAATGCATTCCCTTGAACTGGGCCAGCAAAGAAATATCCTGCAATTTTTTCAGTCCAATGAGCGAACATTGTGATCCGATGGATTTCAATACGGGGAAAGCGTCAATCGAAGTAACCTCATTCAAATTACTCAGACTCATCGAACCACCGATAGAGGTCAGGGCATCGAATCCCTTTAATTCGCTGACTGCCAAACCGGACAGGGTGAAATTACCACCGACTGTTGTCAGATTCGGAAAACCGTCGAAAACCGTCAATGCACTCATCGAGGAGAAATCAAATTTTCCATCCACTTCCTTCAATGCTCTCAATGAGCTTACCTCTGTTATTGCCATTCTGGTTAAAACAAAATCACCTTTCACTCGCGTCAATGCAGGCAAATTCAACTCTTGTATCTTATCAGATGCATCGATACAGAATCCTCGCAGACCGACTTCTGTCAAAGACTCCAAACTGACTTTTTCCAAATTTTGAATGTAATAAATTTTAAATCCACCGAGTGATTTTACTGAAGGAAAATTCATTTCTTTTACTTGATGCGTCCACCACAATTCAAAATAATCGGCGACTTGCTCCAATTGGGTGAAGTTCAAAGTTTCAACAGCATTCATCTGCTCCAATTTAATAGCAGTCGCCGATTTTAATTCCGGGAAAGCTAACTCTTTCACCCTATAAACATTACTCAATGCTAATTGATTTCCAATCAAACTTAATTTCGGAAAGCTCAACTTTTCCGGAGCATTCAAGACACCGTTCACTTTCATGGATAAATTTTCTCCGATAACCGATAAGGCCGAAAAATCTATATCTTTCACATCTTTAATCTGAATCGACAAATTTCTTCCTACCTTTTCCAATGCAGGCAAACTCAACGTTTCAACGGTATCAGCTCTGAAAGTCAATTCTGAAGCTACTTTTTTCAAATTTGGCAATTCAATCTCCCGTATCCACCGAAGTCCAATGGTTGCATTCTGTATTACACGTCCCATCACCAATCCTCCAACCTGTTCCAAATTTTCCAAACCGGCAAATGAAGTTCCGGCATAAGTCGGATTTATGGTCACCGTTCCGACAACCTCTTTTAGTGAGGCCAAAGCTGCCAAAGAAGTAAGGGAGTCTTCCTTCACAGTTCCTTCTTCTTTACCGATAACCAAATTTCCATTGACTTTATTGATCCCCTGAGCAGCAAAGGCTTCCAAATCTTCAACCGAAGTCAGACGAACATCTCCTTCGCTACCCGTCAAGGTTCTCCGTACTATATACTTGTAAACACGCTGAGTATTATTGTAAGCAGTTACTGTAAAATTTTGTAACTTTCCCCAATCCTCAACTTCACCAGGATCCGGAGATATCCGGGCATTTTCACTACACAAAATCTCCATTATCGCCCCCTCAAGAGAAAGATTTTCAGGGATACTCAAAATCAGACTATCTCCCTTAATTATCCCGGCATAGGAATCTCCCTGCTGAACCAGTCGGAATGAGGTGATGTAGTTTTCATTTCCGGAAAACAGGCTGTCATCGTCCTCGCAACTCGTCAGCGAAACAATAATGCCAAGCAACACAATATATATTAAATTATTTATCTTCATAGGTTTATCATTTTTTACATTTACAACTTTTTCAGCTGATTAATCTCACAGTTGAAAAACAGGCTTCATCTGTTACTCCTGAATAGCAGGTTTTATCCATTGCTGGTCTTCTACCAATTGCTTGTAAGTCGGATTGTACAAATTATTTTCCACACTCCATTTCTCTTCGGGACAGGTCAGGATGGCCTTTTTAATTGCCTCGTAAGAAGCTAGTTTCCCATGATCATGAATCCGGATTCCCCCCACTTTTTCCAAGCTGGACAAGAAATCCAGATTTTCCAGAGTTTGATTCAAATAACCGGTATTCTCATTATCTCCCCAGGGAGTTGGTCCGATCGGGCGCAGTTCCAATGTCCCCCCAACCTGCTTCAAAGCCGGATACAAGACCACGGCCGGTCCCCTCGATCCATAATAGTCATATCCGGTCTGAAACATCATATCCTCCCCGACCGTCGCCAGATTCGGAAAAGTCTTTTCATCATAATAGTCGATACTTATGATTGCCTTCCCTCCGATAGACTTCAATTCGGGGAAATGGTATTCCTTGATATTGGAATATAATTCAAAATTACCGGTTACTTCTTCCAGTGCAGGAAATTCGACGGCCTTTACATTGGAATTGGCCCAGTAAGAGAAATCCCCGTTAATTTTACGGATATTACCGATTTCAATGCTCCCTCCGTTCAGGCCAAGATAACCGATATTCAGTTTTCCCACTTCCCGGAAACCTTCTAATTTCGGGAAATATCCCGAAAGGTTATCCAAACTGATTTTACCTTTAAAAATATCGTCACCGATCACCGTCGTATTTTCCAATCCGGTACCGCTGAATCGCAATTCCTCGATTTCTATTCCCTGGATATCCAGGCGTTCTATACCTTTCGATACTACAAACACCTTCAAATTTTTCAAACCGGCAGGCAACTTCAAATATTCTGCCGTACAGTTCAATGACAGCTTCCCTCCGATTTTTTCCAAAGCCCCTAATTTTTCAGTATCCAGTCCTAAAAGTGTGACGTTTAAATCTTCGATTTTTTTGTGGATTTCCACAAGAGGAATAATTGACCGATGACAATTAACAATTGACAATGATTGGAAGCTTTACTTCCATCAAAAAACAGCTGAAAAAAAGGGAAATGAGTAGGGAAATTGAATGTTGAATGATTGATAATCAATATGATGTAAATATTTCCTAAAGTATGTTGTTTTACAGTAAACTGGTATTTGTCAATAGTCAATTAACAAACGTCCTGTAAGGGGCATCACTTTGTAAACTTTATGAAATTTCGACTAATTTAATCGAACGTTTTTCCATCGACATCCAATAGAATAATTCCAATTAAAAATCAGTACAACCGGCATTCTAATCCCAGAGAACACCAAGTTTCTGATCTTGGCAGGTCTTCTGACTTGCTTTATCTCCGGACGTCCTTCCCGTTCATGTAAAACAGTGGCGTGAGTAATGTCCAAAGACTTTAAAAAGCTTACAGCAGCGGGTCTGTTCAGGATTCACACCTGATTCCCTTTTCACCGCTCCGTTACGAAAATAACGAGCAGCACCAAAATCGACGGTAAAAGTACAAAAAAAGAGAGATGAAAGTTTATTTTAAGTAATTTTTTAAATCATTTTTAATATAAGGCGTAAAAATATACTGGGACAATCTTTACCAGCCGATTATTTCAAAAATACGAGCTTTGACATTTAAGATGCAATCAATTTGATTTATCAGTGCCAAGATATTGATTTACTCTTAAATACTCTTTCCTCTTGCTACCGTCACCAATAGAAAAGGAAAGAGTATAATTGAACAAACACCCGGTTCATTTCCGATTTTTACTTCCGGAGTTTTTCTGTCAATATGGGGACAATTTTATGTACATCTCCAACAATCCCCAAATCTGCTGCATTGAAGATCGGAGCATATTTGTCTTTATTGATAGCAATGATGTATTCTGATTCTTCCATACCGGCAAGGTGCTGAATAGCCCCTGAAATCCCCAGGGCAAAATACAGATCCGGCCGGACCGTCTTTCCGGTTTGCCCCACTTGGCGTTCGTGGGGCATAACCCCGGCATCGACCATTGCCCGCGATGAAGATACTTCGGCATTCAATGTTTCCGCTAAACGACCCAGCATGACAAAACCAGCCGTACTGCCGACACCACGCCCACCTGACACCAGCACTTTAGCTTCCGTTATGTCGATCCGGGTTTTCTGTTCTTTCACCGTTTTCAGAATTTTAACTCTGAATTTCGACGGGTCGAAACTGACTTTCATATTTTCAATCGTCCCCCGCCGTGCCGGATCTTTGGGTTTTGTACGCATCACTCCCGGCCGGACAGTAGACATTTGCGGACGATGTTCTTTACAAATGATCGTAGCCATCAGGTTACCACCGAAAGCCGGACGGGTCATCAGCAAATCATTTTCGGGCGAAATGTCCAGGCCTGTACAGTCGGCCGTGAGGCCGGTAGTCAGCCGGGCAGATAATCGGGGGCCCAGATCGCGGCCGATAGTCGTGGCTCCGATCAATACGATGGCCGGATGACGTTCACGGATAAATTGGCTGACAGCTTGTGCATAAGGCTCGGTATTGTACTCTGCCAATTCACGTTCGTCCACACACACGACAATGTCGGCACCATAAGCAATCAGCTCCTGAGCCTGGTCTTTCATATCATAACCGAGCAATAAGGCGATCACTTTCTCATTCAAGGTATCGGCAAGTTCCCGGGCTTTACCCAGCAGTTCCAATGCCACTTTTTGTATGATACCTTCGCGTTGTTCTACAAACACGCAGACGTCTTTATATTGGGATTTATCCATTGTATTCAAATTAACAATGAACGGTAAACGGAAGCAGACCTCAGCCAATGGCCGGAAAAAAAGTATATGTTCAAGGTATAAAAACTTAAGGTTTACCACAGTCTGTGGTCTGCAATCCGTTGCTACCTGTTCATCAGATTATAAATTTTTCTTTCAATTTCTCTACGATTATATCGGCAGCTTCGGCAGGTTCCACTTCAAACACCTTTCCGGCTGCTTTTGCTCCTTTGGTAAATGATTTCCATACGCGGGTGGGCGATCCTTTCAAGCCTAGTTTTTCTTCTTCTACACTGATATGTTCAAAGCCCCACACTTCAACTTCTTTGTTATAAGCCTCCACAATTCCCCGGACCGACATATAACGGGCTTTATTAGCCGTTGCCAGCACCGTCACCACGCAAGGCGCATCTACCTGTACCAGCTGAAAACCGTCTTCTGTGGACTTCCGGATCGTAAATGTCCTGCTCCCGTCAAATTCCAGGTTTTCAACATAAGTCACCTGAGGTAAATCCAAATGTTCGGCAATCTGTGGTCCTACCTGAGCGGTATCCCCGTCGATGGCTTGCCGGCCGGTGATTACCAGGTCAAAATCCAACACGCGCAAAGCGCCGGCAATCGCATTCGACGTAGCGAGAGTATCGGCACCGGCAAATTTCCGGTCGTTCAAATGAATAGCACGGTCAGCTCCCATAGCAAAAGCCTCACGCAAAATATCATCGGCCTGAGGAGGCCCCATGGTTATTACCGTGACTTCCGCCCCATATTTATCTTTTAATTGTAAAGCCATTTCCAGTCCCCCTTTATCGTCGGGATTCATAATGCTGGGCACCCCATCCCGGATCATCGTCCCCGTAGCGGGGTCCAATTTGATCTCTGTTGTATCCGGCACCTGTTTGATACATACTACTATTTTCATACGTTTATCATTTTTTCATTTATCGATTATCTTTTCTCCACTCTTATTTGAGTAATGCAGCTGCAATCACCATCCGTTGTACTTCAGACGTTCCTTCATAGATTTCTGTAATCTTGGCGTCCCGCATCATTCGTTCCACCGGATATTCACGGGTATAACCGTAGCCTCCATGGAATTGTACTGCTTTGGTCGTCACCTCCATCGCTGTTTCGGCTGCAAACAATTTAGCCTGTGCAGAGTCAGCAGAATAAGGTTGTTTCATATCCTTTTTCCAAGCTGCTTTACGCACCAGCAGACGGGCAGCCTGAATCCTGGTCTGCAAATCGGCCAATTGGAATTGAGTATTCTGAAACTGTCCGATGGACCGTCCGAATTGTTTCCGTTCTTTTACATACTTCACCGTTTCATCCATAGCCCCCTGAGCAATACCCAAGGCCTGTGAAGCGATTCCCATACGTCCGCCGTCGAGTGTTTTCATTGCAATCCTGAAGCCTTCCCCCACTTTTCCCAACAGATTTTCTTTCGGGACGATACAATTTTCAAAAATCAACTCACAGGTTGCGGATCCCCGGATGCCCATTTTTTTCTCTTTTTTACCGATAGAGAATCCCGGAAAATCACGTTCTACGATAAAGGCCGAAATCCCCCGCGTCCCCTGTGCCTTATCGGTCATGGCCATGACAATGTAAACGTGTGCATAAGCAGCATTGGTAATAAAAATTTTGGAGCCGTTGAGCACATAATGCTCCCCTTCCTTCACAGCCATCGTTTGCTGTGCCGAAGCGTCCGTGCCTGCATTCGGTTCGGTCAGTCCGAAAGCTCCGATCCATTCGCCGGAACACAAGCGGGGCAAATATTTACGGCGTTGTTCTTCATTGCCGAACTCATAAATCGGAGAAGCGCACAAAGAAGTGTGTGCAGAAACAATAACCCCTGTAGTAGCACATACCCGTGACAATTCTTCGACAGCCATCGAATAGAGTTGGTTGTTGCCACCTGCCCCGCCATACTCTTTGGGGAATGGGATGCCCATCATTCCCAAAGCAGCCATTTTCTTTACCGTTTCTTCCGGAAAACGTTCTTCCTCGTCGACAGCTGCTGCCAACGGTTTCACTTCTTTTTCTGCAAATTCCCGGATCATTTGCAAGAATAAATTTTCTGTTTTTGATGTTGAAAAATCCATATAAATCGTTATTTATTTTTCCATACGGAATGTGCAATTTTTAACATTAACCGGATTTTGTTCCACTGTTGCTTTTCGGTAAGTTTGTTTCCCTCTTCGGTAGAAGCAAAGCCACACTGGGGACTCAGACAAAGCCGTTCCAGGGGAACATACTGGCTGGCTTCCGCAATGCGGTTTTTCACTTTCTGTTTATCCTCAAGGGCAGCATTTTTGGTTGTAATCAATCCCAAGACTACAGTTTGGTTCTGTATGAAGCGTAAGGGTTCAAAACCTCCCGAACGCTCGTCGTCGAATTCGAGAAAAAAAGCATCCACCGGGAGGTCGAATAAGGTTTCGGCAACCGGCTCATACCCCCCCCACGATGCCCAGGCAGAATGATAATTACCCCGGCAAACGTGCATTGTAATGGTCATTCCTTCCGGTCTTGAGTTCAAAGCCATCTCGTTTATCCGGGCAAAAAGGAGGGCCATTTCTTCCGCATTCACCTGTGGATTGCAGCGGAATTTTTCATCACAAAGCATACCCCATGTGCAATCGTCGAATTGGAGATAACGACATCCTGCTGCAGCGAAACCACTGATCACCTGGCGATAGGCCTGTGCTATATCTTCTAATAATCCGTCTATCCGGCCATATACTTTCAGGGTTTCATCCATATTTCCCTCGCGGATCAACTCGGCCAAAAGTTGTGCCGGAGAAGGAATCGTTTGCTTGGGTATCGCCTGGCCAGCCAGTTTCTGGATGAAACGGAAATGAGCGATCATGGGATGATTGTATCCTGTAATTTTCCCGGTCACTTTTACAGATTCCGGTCGGGTTTCCAGATTGTGAAATACATATCCCTGCCCAACTGCCTTTTTCTCTATGCCTCCTAATCCCCAAAAGAAGTCGAGGTGCCACCACGAACGGCGAAATTCCCCATCTGTAATAACCTGTAAGCCGACAACTTTTTGTTCGGCTATTAATTTTTCAATTTCTTCATCCTCGATTTGTTGGAGTGCGGCAGGAGATAATAAGCCTGATTCGAAGTCTTTTCTTGCTTTTTTCAGTCGTTCCGGTCGCAAGAAACTACCGACAATATCCGCCCTAAACGGAAGTTTTACCTGTTCCATTGATTTTAACAGAATTAAGGTAACTCACAGATAAGATAGATTGCATGTAAATGACCACTGCCCTGTACACACCAAGTACAGTTTACCAGTTCATTTATTCTGTCACCTTTCACCCGAAAGCTACGAATTAAACAAAAGTACTCAGGCAGGTCTTCTGACTTGTTCCGATTGTACGCCTTCCCACCGGACATACCGGCAGTGGCTTCCGAATGTACAACCTTTGAATAGAACTTACAGCTACGGGGATAGTCCCTGATTTTCACAGGAGTTCCCATTTTAATCCTGAATCAGTGATGACCGATTCTGAAACCTGATACCGACACAAATATAACGGAATTTATCGAATAAAAAAAAAGTTGGTTATTGTTTTGAAAAATTCAAAAGAAAATTAAAAACACCGGCAGGATGCGTCGGACGGATCCTTCAAATAAAAACAGGCCAGAAGGAAATACGAACACTCTGCCGCCTCCCACATACACCCGCATTTATCCCCGGTGTTTTAACAGTACAGTAATATATATGTGCAGGTGTCCGGCTCTGAATCCGCGAAAGCACAGACGATTGCTTGTATGGCAGGTCTTCTGACTTGCTCCAATCCAGACGCCTTCCCGTCGGAGGTATAAACGACAGTGGCAGAAGCATTGTCCGGACGTTGTAAAGAAGCTCACAGCAGCGGGGCCTGTCCGGGATTTACACCCGGTTCCCTTTTATTTCCTATACCGGATGGACATAGGAAAGCCAATACGCTTCAAAAATAGAGAATAAAATTTATTTTACAAATTTTAAGACAACTTATTTTGAAAACACCGGTAGAAATTTCAGCCCACCGATGCTTATAAACGATTCCTAAAGCGTATAAATAAAAGGCTGGAATCGATCGAAAGATAAGACCATAAAGCAACAAAATCACGCAGACACATTTCAGGTTGCCGACGCAACCACTGGAACGGAAAAACCAAACTATGGTGCAGGTTTTAAGCTTATGTCGATTGGCACATCGGTAAATAAACCACTGACTAACATCAGATATTCGGGAAATTTCACCCCATCACTCCATACCAGTGGAATATGAAGTAATTCTTCAGCCGTACGGCCGAGATCGAAACCGAAAGATTCCAGGGAATGACGGATCAGATGAGGATGACGGCAAGGCTGACCGGTGATACGGGTACACGTATCGTCAGGGCAAAGGTGACAAGTCCCTGCGTAACAAGCCAGACTACCCGGATATTCCGTTTCAAGCCACCGCAACCAAGAATCTAGTTGAAGGCGCACTTCTGTCAACAGGCCGATAACGACCTCTTTCTCTGTTCCCGCAGGAATAGTTGGTACAGAGGATGGATCAGGCACGATCTGAGTGCCTGTTATGCAGATATATTTGTACTTGCCAATCCTTGCAGATATATCGAAATCGTATGGTGGACAAGCCCAGCAACGATCATAACGATTACATCTGCGGCAAAATACAATGAATTTATCTTCATCCCGGTATTTCCGGATATACTCCCCGGCCGGCATAAAAACAGTATGATGTGAAATAGCATAATCCATATCACAAAAGTAATTAATTCCTGGCTGAAAACCGATGGTTCCTGCGGGTACTTTTTTATAGCCGAACAGAGGAATAAAACAGCGACTTCTGAATAGTTACCGGTAAGTAATCGTTGACAAGGCGTTCAAAAACAAAACGTTACTATAATTGGCTTTAGCGTGAAAATGAATTCAACAACATACTCAGATTGCTGATAAACAGCCGTACGGACATTGCCAGCAGGATGATGCCGAAAAATTTACGCAGGACGTAGACACCACTTTTCCCTAAAATGCGTTCCACCAGATAAGCATTGCGGAGTACCAGATAAACCAGAAGCATATTGAGTGAAATGGCCAGGATCAGGTTGGAGAGATGACATTCTGCCCGCAGAGAAAGCGTCGTTGTCAATGTCCCTGCCCCGGCAATCAGAGGAAAGACAACAGGCACAATAGTTACACTCCCGGCAGGTCCATCGTTACGGAAAATTTCTACACTGAAAATCATTTCTACAGCAAGCACCAGCAATACCAATGCTCCGGCTATGGCGAAAGAAGAAATGTCGACATTGAAAAGTTGCAACAGGGCATCCCCTGCAAAAAGGAAAGTAATCATGACTGCATAAGAGATCAGAGCAGCTTTCCCTGCCTGCACCTGTTTTCCTGTTGCATTGAGATTGATGATAATAGGCGTAGAACCTGTAATATCGATCACAGCAAACAACACCATAAAAGCGGTGAATATCTCCTTTATACTCAAATGCAAATCCATCTATATAAACTTTACGAACTATATTTTGGGGTTTGCAGGCCGCAGGTTATCCTTATAAATCATGAAACCACTCCGAAATATTTTTTAACAACTGCGGGCACTGCAAACCCGGCCACAATCCCTATTTTCAATCCGCCCAGATCTCTTCATCCGAAGGCACATGGATACGTGCCGACAGCGGAGCAATCCGGGTGATATTTAATAAATGTTTATAAGTAAAATTCTCCGAAATCGAATTATTTCCCCAGCTTCCGCATCCCAATGTATTGGTTACAGGCAGACCGTTCTGAATAGACCCACCGGCAGTGGTTGCACAAGGAGCGTTCACAATCAGACGGGAAACGGACAATTCGGTGCCGGCCTTAATCACATTGGCCTGATCGTTGGAATGAATTCCGGCTGTATGACCGTTACCTTCCATGTTCAGGTTAGTCTTGGCGATCCGTAAGGCTTCTTCAAAATTGTCATATCCGAGGCAACCCATTACCGGAAACATTTTTTCTTTGCAGATACGATCGGCATGTCCGGCTCCGGTTGCTTCAGCTACAATGACACGGATACCTTCAGGCAGATCGATACCGGCAGCACCGGCAATCTTCTTCACCGACTGCCCAACCAAAGCCCGGTTTATTTTTCCTTCCGGGAAGAGTACATTCAGCAAACGCTCTTTCTCTCCGGCAGTAACAAAATAAGCCCCATGTGCAGTAAAGGCCTTGAACACAGCTTCGCGATCGGTTACCGGATAAGTGAAAAATTGTTCTCCGGAACAGATAATACCATTATCAAAAGCACGTCCGGTAATCACCTTTTCAGCTGCTGCCTCCAGATCGATATTACGATCAAGGATCACCTGTACATTACCGGCACCAACACCGAAAGAGGGTTTTCCAGAAGAGTAAGCGGATTTCACCATCGGCATCCCTCCTGTGGCAACAACGACATCGCAGGCTTCCATCAATTCTTTGGTCTTATCGATAGAAGGTTCGTCGATCACCTGGATCAGATCGGCAGGAACCCCGAACGGAGCCACAACGTCCTTGATCAGATTTACAGCCAGAGCCGAGCATCTTTTTGACTGTGGATGCGGAGCTATAATAATGGCGTTTTTGGTTTTGAGGGCAAAAATAATCTTCGACATCGGTGTCACAATCGGATTGGTCATCGGCGTGATCCCGGCTACCACACCGATCGGTTTGGCAATTTCGATCAATCCGGTTTTTTCATCCATATCGATGATACCCATGGATTTTTTACCCCTCAGGTTATAATAAACCCCTTTCGATTTATTGCGGTTTTTAGCTACTTTGTGCTCATACACCCCCATGCCGGTTTCGTCTACAGCCAACCGGGCCAATTCTTCGGCATGATCATAAATGACACGGGCAGCTTCGCGGATAACCCGGTCGACCTGATCCTGGTCAAAATGATGTTCGTAAATCTCCTGAGCCTTGCGGGCTTTCACCACCATTTCCTTTATTTCCATAACTTTTTCAGTTTATAATTATAACACAAACTTTAATTGCCGGACAGCTTTCTGTCTTTGTTTCTGCCTGATCAGTCTCAAAGCTCCCGACAAAAAATCCTCCGGATTTTTCTCAACGAAATCCAGGATTTCCTAAACGATTACAATGTAATTCTCAACTTAAAAAATTGATTTAATACAGCACCTTATAAATCTCCCGGATCTCCTCCTCCGACAGCGAGACATAATTATTGGCCAAAAGACGTTGCTGAGTCTGCAACACACTGCTGGTAAAACCCTGAATTTCTTCCGGTTTCATTCCATACACCCGGAGTTTATTCTTCGGAATCAATTTACCCAAAAGCTCATCGAGTACCGGATAGGGATTTTCGTTCACACCCAATTGTACACACAACAAGTCGTTCAGCCGGGCAATATCGCCTGAAGGATTTTTGGCATTATAAAGTTTGAATACTTCGGTGAAAAACTGATAATTCGATTCGCCATGAGGTACATGATAACTACCACCCAACGGATAGGATAAAGCATGTACAGCCCCCACCCCTGTATTTCCAAAAGCTATTCCGGCATAATTACTTGCCATCAGCATATCCCCCAGTCTTTCGAAACGATATTCGGGTCCGTTCGCTGCAATCCCCTGAAACACATCGATGATTATTTCGATGGCAGCCCGGCAATACAAACGGGTATAAGGATTGGATTTGGGCGAAACATACGACTCGGTGGCATGTACCAACGCATCGATCGCACTACAGGCATAAAACTTAAAAGGCAGCCCTTTGAGCAACTCCGGTACCAGCACAGCATCGTCGGCCACAATGGCATCGTCGGCCAATCCCATTTTAGTATGTTTGGAGGTAATTTCAGCTATGGATATATTGGTCACCTCGCTTCCGGTTCCACAGGTGGTAGGCAAAATGACCAATTGTTTTTCTTTGACGATCGGAATTTTACGTTCGAAAGCTTCCGTAACGTCTTCCACCCCTTTCAATACAAACAATTTGGAAATATCGATCACCGTTCCGCCACCGACCGCAATCACCCGGTCGAAACCGACTCCTTTCACTTCTTTCAGGATAGTGTTCATCATTTTATCCGATGGTTCTCCTAAACCGAACTTCTCCTGCATAATGAAATGACAAGGGAGATTCAGAGATTTCATAAAAGGTTCATAAAGGAATTCATTGGTAATCACCAAATCGTGCTCCGAGAGCTTGAATTCACGGGCAAAATCGGCAAAATGATCGAATTTGCTCAAACGGGTTTTTAATTTAAATAATTGCATAATACATGATTATAAAACGATGGACGGCCCCGCGACCATAAATCGCCGGGAGTTATCCGCCACCAGTTAATCCTTAAAACGTTTCTGATATTCTTCTTCCAGCATAGGGCGGAAATCGGGATGTGCCACAGCAATCAATGCCCGAGCCCGTTGTTTCAGCGTTTTACCTTTCAACCGGGCGATGCCGTACTCAGTCACCACATAATCGACATCATTGCGTGAAGTAGTAACAGCTGCACCCTGCGCCAAGAAAGGTACAATCCGGGAAGCCTTACCTTTAGCTGCAGTCGAAGGCATAGCCATGATCGATTTACCACCGGCAGACCAGGCTGCCCCCCGGACATAGTCTACCTGTCCTCCGGTTCCGCTGAATTGTTTCAGTCCGATTGTCTCGGAAGCCACCTGCCCCATCAGGTCAACCTCGATGCAGGAATTGATGGAAACCATCTTTTCATTTTGTGCAATGACACGAGGATCGTTGACATAATCTACGGGACGCATTTCTACGCAGGCGTTTTTATCGACGAAATCGTACAAGCGGCGCGTCCCCATCAGGAAAGTGGCAACCAATTTCCCCGGATGCAAGGTCTTTTTACTGCCATTGACCACTCCTGATTCCACCAAATCGATCACTCCGTCGGAAAACATTTCGGTATGGATACCCAGGTCTTTTTTATCTCCCATAAACAGGAGCACGGCATCCGGAATCGCTCCGATCCCCAACTGTAAGGTGGAACCATCCTCGATCAAAGAAGCACAATTACGCCCGATGGCTTTTTCGACATCCGTAATTTTAGGCAGCGGAATTTCGGGCAATGCCAGGTTAGTCGGAATAATATAATCCAACCGGGAGATATGAATTTTGTTGTCTCCCTCGACATAGGGCATATTTTCATTCATCTCTGCGATCACCAGTCGCGCCTTTTCTGCTGCCGCTTTAGTATAATCACAAGAGAGTCCGAAACTGCAATTTCCTTCACTATCGGGATAAGACACTTGGATTACCGCCACATCCACAGGATATACCTCATCAAACAGCTGTGGTATTTCATAAAAAAATACAGGAAGAAAATCGGCCCGGTCGTCAGCGACAGCCTGGCGCGAATTTCCCCCGACAAAATTAGTGATGTGGCGGAAATGTCCTTCCGTCCCGGGTGTCAGGTATGAGCCATCGTTCAGCGTAAGCATGTGGTAAATACCGACATCATGCAAGCGTTCTTTTTGTGCGATCATTTCCGCCGGCACAACCTGCGGACAACCGGCAGCATGTCCGAACACAAGACGGTCTCCGTCTTCTATGGCACGGACAGCTTCCTCCACTGTCGCAAACCTGTTTTTATATATTTCTTTCCATTCCATAATCCTCGTTTTGATCACCTTTTTCGGTTTAATAATTTCCGGGCAAAAGCGAGTAAGCCCTCATCTGTTTCGTTGATCAGATACACACGGCCGAGTTTATCTCCAAGCTCACGACGCAAACCTTTCTCTACCACTTGTTCCACCGTAATTTGTGCCGCAGGACAGGCTCCACAGGCTCCGGAAAACACAATTCCGACATCCCGGCCCCGGATTTCCCTGACACTCAAATCCCCGCCATGTTCCAGTAAATGAGGACGGACCCGGTAAAGTACGATCTCCCGGACCCGTTCCTCAAAACTACTACTACTTTCTATCTTTGCTTTCATCCACCTTAGCAATCACTTTAGCCAGTTCTTTCTTCGCAGCCAGATTTCCCTGACGGGAGATCATAATACGCTGTGCCTGAGGTGAACCTGCTCCATGCATAGATTCTGTCCGATATCCAACAGCTGCCGTACCCAAGGTAATATTTTCGATCAGGCGCAGGATACGCATCCGGTTTTCGGTAGAAGTCCCGGTTGCTCCCTGCAAATATTTCTCTACATAAGGACCGATCTTTTCGCTGCGTAAATCCTGCTCGGATGGCATGGTCACCATTAACCCACCGGCAATATCTTCTGCAAGACGGGCAATCTCATAAGGCATACGGGTAATATTCTGTTTGCAGACATTGGCCAACAACAGATTGATCTGATAGTTACCGGCAGGCATCTTTTCACCCTCTGCCGAACAGGCAATACCACAAGCATAAAGCGTCTCGTTCAGATGTATCATTTCGATCAGCTTATCCTTGATGTGGTTGGCTTTGGGCACGCCATTGTAATCGGCGGCAAGGGCAGCTGCACCGATCAATACATCCCCGACTCCGACTTTACACCCTCCGTAAGACTGACGGTGATATCCGGCGAAACGCTCTACCATCATTCCGGCAAATTCATATTCCCGACACATAAACACCCGTTCATTGGGAACAAACACGTTATCGAAAACAACCAGTGCTTCGTGCCCACCATACTGTGCATTTCCGAGGTCCATATCGGCATTTTCCTCCATTTTACGGGTATCACAGGACTGACGGCCGTACACCATAAATACGCCTTCGGCATCTGAGGGGACAGCAAACGAAATGGCATAATCTTTATCCTCTTCTTTCATGGCCACAGTAGGCATGATCAGGTGTTCGTGCGAATTGACAGCCCCGGTCTGATGAGCTTTTGCTCCCCGTACGACAATACCATCCTCCCGCACTTCCACGACATGCATATACATATCCGGATCTTCCTGTCTGGAGGGCGACAAACTACGGTCACCTTTCGGATCGGTCATCGCTCCGTCAACCGTAAGGTCGTTTTCCTGTACAAACTTCATATATTCAGTGAACCGCTTGTGATATTCTGTCCCAAGCTTCTGGTCCATCTCATAGGTGGTAGAGAAAATGGCATTGAAAGCATCCATTCCCACACAACGCTGGAAACAGGCTGCCGTCTTTTGTCCCATCAAACGTTGCATTTTCACTTTATTCACCAAATCTTCCGTGCTTTGGTGGAGATGGCAAAAACGGTTGATCCGCTTGCCGATCAGCGGTGAATAAACAGTCATCAGATCCTGATATTCCGGTTTTTCAGCCAATTCATAAGTTTTGGCTACAGAATTCATAGAAGGACGAATCATCGGGTGGTCGACAGGATTTTCGATCAGCTCACCCATAAAATAAACCTTCAGATTCAATCTGCGGAGGCTTTCAATGTACTCAGCTCTGGTCATCATAATTAGTGGCGTTTTATTGATTAACAATACAATATTTAAAGAATTATTTCTCTAATCAAAAGACACAAAGGACAACTATCGTATGCTATATAACATACGTCTTTCCCTTTACGGAAACGATAGCGCCAGCCTTTTTAAAAAATAAAAAAGCATCCTTTACACATCCTCCCTAAACGAGGTTATGCCTTCGTGTTTTCCAGGACACACCCGTATCCCTTTTCCCAAAATAATTGTGAAAAACAACGCACATACCCATTGTCCTTATTCCCCAGAACAACTGGCAATTATAGGTCAGGCAGGTCTTCTGACTTGTTCCGGATTTTGCGGCCTTCCCTTCTCCCGGAGGAAAAAGTGACCATAAGAATGCAAAACCCTTTTTAAAGAACATACAGCTGAGGGTACAGTACCGGATTCTCACCGGATTCCCTATTCAACTCATTCCTCCGTGTGAGGATGAGTCACCATGACGACGCAAATGTACCTAAATAAATTAATATTCCTACTTTTTTTCTTTAATTTTTAAATAAAATGAGAAAAATAATTGCAGCAATGAAACAAACCTCTCCTAAAAAATCATAAAATAACACCTCCTTCACCCGAACTTCCTTCTCCTCTCTCAACGTCCGATGAAGTAAAAAATCGATTAAAAACAACGGAATGCATAAAAATAATCGACGATCATCCGGACAACAAAGACCCGCCTCTTATAAAAACAAGAAGTTACAAATTTTTACTCACTGATAATCAACAACAAAATAAAGGAAAAGGGAAAGATTTTATTAAAATTTCAACGGATAAAAGATTTTTTATACTTTTGTCCCATTGAAGTTCTTTACAAGATGTGAATCAGATCGCTCAGGTGCCTCATTACGATGGGGAGAATAGGGAACCGTGTGAAAATCACGGACTGTCGCGCAACTGTAATCACCATAAAAGTTCGGCCAATCATGTCCACTGTCAGCATAAGACGGGAAGGACGGCTAAAACGGTGAAAGTCAGGATACCTGCCTCAGCGAATTGACAATGCTTTCGCGGAATAAAGCCAGAGTCAGCCCTTATCAGACCGACACCCGTCCGGGTAAATATACCCCTGCGTATTCTTTATTTTGTGAAAGCTAAGTTTAAGCCATGCTCAACGGTAACAATCGATGATTAACGAGTAATTATCAATCGGCTACACTTACGAATCTTAAAAGAGATTGCCAGAATAATAAAGCAATTAATAGATGTAAACTGACTTAGCATGAGAAAATCGTTTGAAAAATTCCTGGCGAGACAGGAAGCCTTAGCCCGGCAATACGGCGAAGCATATGAAGAAAAACAACACAACCGCGGCAAACTGACAGCCCGGGAACGAATAGAATTTCTTTTTGATGAAGGCACCTTCGAGGAAGTCGATGCTTATTCTCCATCGGCCACCACCTCTTTCGGTAAAACAGTACGTTCCTATGGAGACGGAGTTATTACCGGATTTGGAAATATAAACGGCAGACAGGTATTTGCCTATTCCCAGGACTTCAATGTTCAGGGAGGATCATTGGGTTCTGTACACGCTGCCAAAATTATAAAAGTACAGGATATGGCCCTGAAAACAGGTTCTCCTGTTGTAGGCCTGATCGATTCGGGAGGAGCGCGCATACAGGAAGGAGTGGCCAGTCTGGCCGGATATGCCGGTATTTTCCGCCGTAATGTACTGGCCTCCGGGGTCATTCCCCAAATATCGGTGATCATGGGTCCGGCAGCAGGCGGCGCCGTTTATTCCCCGGCACTCACCGACTTTATCTTTATGACTGCCGCAACCAGTTATATGTTTGTTACAGGCCCCAATGTCGTTAAACAAGTGTTGAATGAGACCATCTCTCCCGAAGAATTGGGAGGGGCTTCAGTACATGCTGTCAAATCAGGAGTCGCTGATTTTGTTTTCAACGATGACGAGAACACTCTGCGGGGAGTGAAAATGCTGCTTTCCTATCTTCCTTCCAACAATATCGAGAATGCTCCCTATCTGGCCACCGACGATCCGGCGGACCGTATAGAAGAAAGTCTCAGAGACCTTGTTCCCGAAGATCCCGACAAACCTTATGACGTCCGGAATATCATCCGGCTGATCACCGATAAAGGTAAATTTCTGGAAATAGCTGAAAACTATGCCCCCAATATCATTATCGGCTTGGCCCGGTTCGGAGGCTATGTAACCGGAATCGTCGCCAACCAACCTCAGGTGATGGCCGGTACTTTGGATATGAACTCTTCTGTCAAGGCTGCCCGTTTCATCAATTTCTGTGATAGTTTCAATATTCCCATCCTTACTCTTGAAGACGTTCCCGGATTCCTGCCGGGAGCTGATCAGGAACATGCCGGGATTATCCGCCATGGAGCAAAATTATTGTATGCTTACACCCGGGCTACTGTACCCAAAATCACCGTCGTACTGCGAAAATCTTACGGAGGAGCCTATATCGTTATGAACAGCAAAGGGATCGGTGGCGACTACAACTTTGCCTGGCCGACAGCAGAAATCGCTGTCATGGGACCCGAAGGGGCAATCGCCATTCTCTACCACAAAGAACTGGCCGCTGCCGAAGATCCCGTTGCTTTGAAAAAAGAATTACTGGCACAATACCGGGAGGAGGTTGCCAATCCTTATATCGCCAACGAAAAAGGATTTATCGATGAAGTCATCGACCCGTCCGTCACCCGACTGAAAATCATCCGGGTACTTAAATCTTTAGAAAAGAAATCAGTCAGTCTACCCCGCCGGAAACATGGAAATATACCGCTTTAAAAAGATAAAAGCGAAAGAAAAGGGGGACAAAATAAAAAGATAATGAAATAGATATGATAAAATCAGTTTTAATAGCTAACCGAGGCGAAATAGCCATCCGAATTGCCCGTACAGCCCGGCGCATGGGCATCAAAACTTATGTCGTCCGAACAGCCAAAGAACCCGAAGCTGTATATTTATCAGCTGCTGATGCCGTGATCAATTTCCCGGAAACCGATGGGAATATACCGGAATTTCTGGATATCGACAGATTGGTTGGACTAGCCCGGGAATATAAGATCGACTCATTACATCCAGGTTATGGATACCTGTCTGAAAACGCGGAATTAGCCGAACGCTGCCGGGATAATGGAATCGTCTTTATCGGCCCTTCACCCGAAGTCATCCGACTTATGGGCGATAAAGTTGCAGCAAAAGGAATTGCCGCACAGAGCGGAGTCCCCATGCTTGGAGCCAGCCAAGGAGCCGTACATACCCTCGATGAAGCCCGGAAAATTGCCAAACGACTAGGCTATCCGGTCATTATCAAAGCAGTATCGGGCGGAGGAGGACGAGGAATGCGTATTGTCCATCATCAGGATGAACTCGAACAACTTTACAAAATAGCAACCGCAGAAGCACAGGTAGCCTTTAACGATCCTTCGGTATTTATCGAAAAATACCTCGAAAACCCGAAGCACATCGAATTTCAGATTGTAGCCGACAATTATGGAAATGTCGTGCATCTGGGCGAACGGGAATGCTCCATACAGCGTAAACATCAGAAGTTGATGGAAGAAGCCCCGTCACCCGCTCTCGACGAACGCCTCCGGAAAAAAATGGCAGCAGCAGCAGTCTCCCTGGCAAAACAGGCAGGCTATCAAAGTCTGGGAACAGTGGAATTCCTGCTCGACCATCAGAAGCATTTCTATTTCATGGAGATGAACACCCGTATTCAGGTGGAACACCCGGTTACAGAAGAAATCACCGGAATCGATCTGGTGGAATTACAATTCAATATCGCTGCGGGCCGGAAATTACCGTTGCGTCAATCTCAGATTCACCTCAACGGCTGGTCTATCGAATGCCGGATCAACGCAGAGGACGTACAAGCCGGATTTTCTCCCAGTATCGGTGTTATCCGTCAACTTCGTTTACCACAAGGCAATCACATCCGCATTGAAACCGGTATTGCCCCCGGTTCAGAAATTACCCCTTTTTTCGATTCTATGGTAGCCAAACTGATCGTCACCGGAGACACCCGCGAACAAGCCATCGAACGGACTCTTTCGGCACTCGAACGTTTCCATGTGAAAGGGATCCGTACCACAATCCCTTTCTGCAAAGCAGTATTACACAACGAAACTTACCGTAACGGTGATTTCGACACCTCCTTCATTGAAACCCGCCTCCATTCGACGGTCTGGCGCGAACCGCACGAAGAATTGCTCGCAGCTCTATTCGCCGTGTATACCTACACACACGAAAATACTCCTGAAATCGGTCCCGACACACAAATCGACCCCTGGGTATTGAACAAACGAATCAGAAATCTATAAGTACCAAATATGAATAATAAAGAAATCAGTAAATACATCGCTCTCAGCGACAGACAAACGGAATTCGAATTTACAGTAAAGAATAATTATGATTTCAGTTTGAAACGGCAAAATATACGCCTCGACCTGATAGAGGAAGCAGACGGATTTTTGGTCTTATCTTATAAAGGACTGCGTTATCCAGTAGAAATTGTTTCACGGAAACAAAATGAATACGAAATATTGCTCAACGGTGTCGCATATACTTTCTCTGTTGAAACTCCGTTCTCTCTGAAACGGAAAAAAATACTGGCCAGTCGTCAAAGCGACTTGGCGACAATAATCATCAAATCTCCCATGCCTGGCAAAATACTGGACGTCCAAGTAGATAACGGTCAGGAAATCAACAAAGGCGACACTCTCTTGATACTTGAAGCCATGAAGATGCAAAACATCATTACCGCCACCCACAGAGGCCGAATCAGTCGTTTATGTGTCAAAACCGGCCAAATCGTTGGTAAAGACGAAATTTTAGCAGAAATCAAACTCTAAACGCAGCCATGCAGGAACACAGCAAAAAAATACAGGAATTATCGAATTTTCTGCTGGATTACGCCACCACACTGATGGCAGTCGGCAGCCATACTTCACGTATTGTAAAAAACGTGACCCGCATCGCCGAGTCTTTTGGCTTTGGAGTGGATATGACCATTTTTCAGCGCAACATCACCATGACCGTCAAACATTCCGAAGACTACTCCATCCGACGAACTTACGTCCGACGGATTCCAGCAATGGCTTTAAACTTCCGTACAATATCAGACCTGAGTGCCCTGAGCTGGGAAGCTTATGACCACCATCCGGGACTTCACGAGCTGCAGCTCCGGTTCAATACCATTGTCAACACCCCACGTATGTCACGCTGGATGGTCCTGTTGCTGGTTGCCTGTGCCAATGCTGCATTTTGCCGTTTGTTCGGAGGAGATCCGATCGCCATGGGATTGGTATGGATTGCCACCCTGGCCGGCTTTTTTATCCGTCAGGAACTCACCAAACTTCAGTTGAACCATATGGTCATCTTTATTATTTGTTCCTTTATCGCTTCCCTGACTGCCGCACTCGGAGTATTCTGCAATTTAGGGACCACCCAAGATATCGCACTAGGTACCAGCGTCCTGTTTCTGATTCCCGGAGTACCGCTGATCAATTCCATCCTGGATATACTCGAAGGTCACGTCCTTGTCGGTTTATCCAGAACAATCAATGCCACGATATTAATTATTTGTATCGCTCTCGGCTTATCCATGACTTTATTAATTTTAGGAAAAGATATATTATGAACAACGAATTCTGGTTACCTGTCCTCACCGACGGATTATTTGCCGCTATTGCCGCCATCGGATTTGCCGTTATCTCCAATCCCCCCAAACGTGCTATTTCAGTTGTAGCCTTACTGGGAGCTTTCGGCCATGCCTGTCGTTTCTACCTATTACATTACACCCCGTTGAATCTGACCATATCTTCACTCTTTGCAGCTTTCGGAATCGGGATGCTAAGTATGTTAGCCGCCCGCCTCGTCCGGTGTCCGGCGGAAGTATTTTCTTTTCCGGCTCTACTTCCCATGATCCCAGGTATGTATGCCTATAAAACTGTACTTGCCCTCATCCGCTTTATGAAAAGCGACGATGTATCCCAGTCACAACAACTGATTGTCGAAATCTTCCGCAATGGCCTGACTACTTTATTTGTTATGTTTGCACTCGTCATCGGTGTTTCACTCGCCATGTTCATCTTCTATAAACAATCGTTCACTATGACCCGGCTGCTACCCCCTCATCACAAAAAACAAGCCTAAAAACCGATTGGGCAAATATCACAAACATAGAAATAAATATCCTAAAATCTTTATCCGTATTAACTACAACAGACAACAGTCCCGGGAAAGATTTTTATAGAAACAACGAATCAATTAGTGCGAGAAAGATTATCTTATTTCCCCCGCAAATAGCTCACGACCCCACCCTCACAGACTATTCCTTTTTCCGGAGGGCACATGCAGCACATAAGCCTTTAATCACATAATTGGCACCGGTTTGGATAAAACCGGGAGGTAATTGTACCGAGGGAATATGTATACTTTTCACACAAAAAGTTTTATGGCAACATTCGCAGCAGAAATGCATATGCTGATCTTCGACCGCGCATTGACAACTATCGTCGCATACTGCATATTTTAACGTACCGCTTCCATCGTCCACCCCATGAATCAGATGGTGGGACAGGAATAAGGTCAGAGTTCGGAAAATCGTGGATTTATCGACAGTATCGAGTTGAGCCTCCAGATCGGAGACCGACATCGCCTGTTTCATCTCTAACAAAGTGCGGAGCACCAACACCCGGATGGCCGTCGGCCGGATATCCCGGAGAACTAGTTTATGTAAGCAAAAATCTTCCTCTATCATCATTCGAATTTTTTACTGAGGATACGTACGGAATTCAATACAGCCAACAAAGCCACACCGACATCGGCAAAGACAGCCGCCCACAAAGTGACGAATCCACAAGCACCGGCAATCAGAATCAGTGACTTCACCCCGATAGCACCGGCAATATTCTGCTTTACAATCCGTCGGGTCGCTCGTCCGATCGAAATCGCCGTAGCCACTTTGGAAGGTTGGTCGGTCTGAATAACCACATCGGCACTTTCAATAGCAGCATCCGCCCCCAATCCTCCCATAGCGATACCGACATCACTCAAAGCCAATACCGGAGCATCGTTCATACCATCTCCGACAAAAGCGGCAGAAACACCGGCCTCTGCATTCAATTTTTCCAGGTAAGCCGCTTTATCTTCCGGCAGTAAACCACCTCGTGCATGCCGAATCCCCAAGGTCTTAGCAAAGATAGCGACTATTTCTTTTTTATCGCCGGATAATAACTGAATATTATCGATATGCAACTGTTTCAGCCGCCCGATAGCTTCGACAGCATCTGCTTTCAGCGTATCCGAAAGCAATAAATGACCGGCATATTTTCCCGCGATAGCACACACAACAACCGTAGCGACACGCTCGGAAATCCCTGCCGGAACGGTTATTCCCCGATCGGTCAACAAGCGAATATTACCGACCAAAACATTTTTTCCCTCTATCACACCTTCTAATCCATAACCGGGATATTCTTGTAAATGCGTGACACCGATTCTCCCGGCTCCCTCTTGCAGGGCATAACGGGTAACCGCCTGTGCTACAGGGTGAGTACTTTTTTCCTCTAAGGTCAACAGGATACTTAACAACCTTTGCGATGAAACGGTATCCGCCTCCATCGAAAACACTTGGAAATGGCCTGTAGTCAAAGTACCGGTTTTATCGAATACGACAGTATTGACGTGAGTAATAGCATCCAGATAATTACCGCCTTTAAACAATATCCCCTTCCGGGAAGCCGCTCCAATTCCACCGAAATAGCCCAAAGGGACACTGATCACCAAGGCACAGGGACAGGAAATCACCAAAAATACCAGTCCCCGGTATGCCCAATCTTTGAAAAAATAATCGAATCCGGGATGGAAAGCTGCCACCAAAGCAGGCAACAACATAATCGATAAGGCCAACAAAAATACCACAGGAGTATAAATACGGGCAAAGCGACGGATAAAAAGTTCTGCCGGGGCTTTTCGTTCAGAAGCATCCTGAACCAAAGCCAGTATCCGGGCTAAAGCACTTTGTTCGTATGGCTTAGTCACTTTCAATCTTATCGCCTGACCAGAGACGATCATTCCTGCCAATACCTCTTCACCACGATTTATAGTCCGGGGCAGACTCTCTCCAGTCAAGGCAGAGGTATCGAAAAGAGCATATTCTTCCTGTAACAATCCATCGAGCGGAATCCGTTCTCCGGGTTTTACCATGATCATCTCTCCAACCTCAACCTCACCGGGGAAAACCGACTGTTCTTTCCCTTGCCGTAAAACCAAAGCTTTTTCAGGACGGACATCCAATAAACGCCTGATATTCCTTCTGGCCCGATCGACTGCACGATGTTGTACTCTCTCTCCCACCGAATAAAAAAGCATCACCGCTACCCCTTCCGGATATTCACCGATACAAAAAGCCCCTATCGTTGCCAACAACATCAGGGAAAATTCATTGAATATATCCTTCTGTCGTATACTTTTCCAAACTTCAACCATCACAGGAAATCCGACCGGAAGAAAGGCCAGTAAAAACCATAGCACTTCAACTCCCGGAATCATCCAGAAAGGGAGTTGCAGATAACGCAGTATAACTCCGCCAACGAGAAGTAAAAACGAAAGGATCAAAAATCCGGTTCCTTGCTGATCATGAGTATGCCCACAATCTCCGGCATGAGTATGTGTATGCGCACAACGCTGACAAGTAGCTTCCATATTCTTTTATCATTTGTTCGATACAAAAATAAGGGAAGATTCCTGCAACCAGGTTGCAAAAGTGATCCATACTGTTCCTGGTGAAAAAACTTATCAGTGTTAAAAATAATCGTTGTAATCTCTAAAAAGGGGCAGCATACATACGGGCACCGCTTCCTCCATTGACCGGATGATCCGTAAAATTATCGGGCATCGCATGAATAACGAAAGCCTTCCCTTTGACAGCCTTGAAAGGTATCCGGGTCGAAATCACGGTTTGATCGACTGTTCCCTCTTTCCCGACTTGTAACATTTCCAGATCTCCCCGATGTCCATCCCCATGAGGACCTGCATGTTTATGCGTATTATCCGGATCCCAGTGTCCACCTAGTCCTCCACCTATTACCGTATTCCCTTTGTCATCGGTGGTATTACTCATCGTATTTTTTTCATGCATATGAAAACCATATTGTCCCGGCTTCAAGCCGGAGGCAACGACATGAATCGCTATTCCTTTCCCTTGTTCTTTCACTTCGATCGAACCTACAATTTTACCTTTCCCATTTTCCGACAGCTCATAAATCGGCTTCTCGATACATTTTTGTTCAATTGTCTGAGACATACATAATACCGACAAAACCAAAAGAAAAAACAATACTAACCTCATTTCTCGTCCATTTAAAATTCTGTAATAGGATTATACGCGGCTTCACCGGATAAAGTTTCAAGTCGCCCGTTTCAAGATCGATATCCATTGATTTTGCTATTGCATAGTTTTTTTGTAATTTAGCCCCTTGAAAACTAATAAAAAAGCTATGTTTCCACAAGACGAATTCAAAAAATACGCTATAAAGCACAAAGGGATCAGTAGTCTGAACCTTCATCGGTTTCAAACAGCTACGAACAGTTATATCACTCCGAATATCATAGAAGAACGCCAACTGAATATTGCAACCATGGACGTTTTTTCCCGTTTGATGATGGATCGGATTATTTTCTTAGGAGTACCCATCGACGACGATGTGGCAAATATCATTATGGCCCAGTTGTTGTTTTTGGAAACTGCCGATCCGGGGCGTGATATCCAACTTTATTTCAACAGCCCGGGAGGTTCTATCTATGCCGGTTTGGGGATTTACGACACGATGCAATATATCAATTGTGATGTAGCGACTATTTGTACCGGTTTGGCAGCTTCGATGGCAGCGGTACTGATGACTGCCGGAACCAAGGGAAAACGTTCGGCTCTAACCCATTCCCGGATTATGATCCACCAACCGATGAGTGGCGTACAAGGCCAGGCTGCGGATATCGAGATCACTTCCAGAGAAGTACAGAAACTGAAAAAAGAATTGTATACCATCATCTCCGAACATTCCGGTCAACCCTACAAAAAAGTAGAAAAAGATTCCGACCGGGACTACTGGATGACAGCAGCAGAAGCTAAAGAATACGGTATGATCGATTCAATATTAACCAGAGCTAAAAAATAAAATTGAAAATTGCAGGTCGATGAGCTCTTATCGACCCAAAAGTAATAAAAGATGCAGGATAAATGTTCATTTTGCGGACGTAACCGGAACGAAGTTAATTTGTTGATAGCGGGGACGGACGGTTTTATTTGTGATGAGTGTGCTTCACAAGCCTATGATATCGTCCAGGAAGAGATGAAAAGTAAATCGACACTCAACCTGGAACATATCGAAGTAAAAAAGCCCATAGAGATCAAAGCTTTTCTGGACCAATATGTCATTGGCCAGGATGAAGCGAAAAAACACCTGGCAGTTGCCGTTTACAATCATTATAAAAGGCTTTTGCATAAAGCCGGTAACGACGAAGTGGAAATCGAGAAATCCAATATCGTTATGGTAGGTCGTACAGGTACCGGCAAAACCCTATTGGCCCGAACAATTGCCAAAATGCTACATGTGCCTTTTACCATCGTAGACGCGACCGTACTGACAGAAGCCGGTTATGTCGGGGAAGATATCGAATCTATCCTGACCCGTTTGCTGCAAGCAGCCGACTACGATGTCGAGGCAGCAGAAAAAGGGATTGTATTCATCGACGAACTGGATAAAATCGCCCGGAAAGGGGATAATCCCTCGATCACCCGCGACGTGAGCGGCGAAGGAGTACAGCAGGGACTATTGAAATTACTGGAAGGCTCTATCGTCAACGTTCCTCCACAAGGTGGACGTAAACATCCGGATCAAAAAATGATCCCTGTCAATACTAAAAATATCCTCTTTATCTGCGGAGGAGCTTTCGATGGTATTGAAAAGAAAATCGCAGCCCGTATGAATACGATGGTCGTCGGCTTTAATGCGGGCCAAAATACAGAAAAAATCGACCGGGAGAATTTCCTTCAATATATCGCCCCACAGGATTTGAAATCTTTCGGGTTGATTCCGGAGATCATCGGCCGTCTCCCTGTATTGACTTACCTGGAACCGTTGGACCGGGCAGCATTACGTAATATTCTGACAGAACCTAAAAATGCTATTATCCGGCAATATATCAAACTGTTCGAATTGGATGGGATTACACTCAAATTCGACGAAGATGTCTATGAATATATCGTCGATAAAGCTATCGAATTCCGCCTTGGCGCCCGTGGCTTACGCTCGATTTGCGAAGCAATTATGACCGACCTGATGTTTGAAGTACCTTCGCAAGGAAAGAAAAATATTACGATTACCAAAGCTTATGCCGAAGAAAAGATGAATCGCGTGAATGCCCAGAAATTGAGGGCATAAAATAAAAATTATTTTGAAAATATCCGATTGTGCACCTGACACCTGAGGATATTTTCAAAATAATTATGTTTCAAAAACCTGAATTACTCAACAAACTATAAGGGATTTTTGCCAGCCCCTCACCCAATTGATTGATTCCTTTTTCCAGTTTTCCTTTCAGCATCATTTTCATCACCATATTCAACTCTCCCTGAAAAGTAATCTTCATCCGGGTATCGTAAGGTCCATTCTCCAACAATTGAATCCATAAATTAAATTCAAAAGGTGTAGCTCCATCCCCTCCTAATTTTATTAATTTGGGTTCTTCTTTCTCCACGATCTTTACAGCCAACTCCCCCATACCTTTTAAGGTTATGTAGCAAGCATCTTCTGTAAAACGGGTAGATTCGATCTTTTCCGAGATTTTATCCATCTCCAATCCGTTAGTCATCCCCATTTGTTTGGCCATCTCTACCAAACGACCGATCCGGCTGAAATCGGAAAGTAATGCATAAACATCCCGAATAGGACTCTCTATTTTTAAGATCTCACTTGTAATTTTTGTTGTCGACATAATTTAATGAGTTAAAAGAGTTGATGAGTTATTGAGTTGATGAGTTGATGAGTTGATGAGTTATTGAGTTGATGAGTTGATGAGTTATTGAGTTGATGAGTTGATGAGTTATTGAGTTACTGAGTTACTGAGTTATTGAGTTAATAAATTATAAGTCTAGCATTAAAAATAATTTCCTTCCCCAACACGATGAATCGACAACCCCTTAATCTATTCCCCTCTTCCACTTTAGCTACTCAGCAACTCTTTTTAACTCAGTAACTCTTTTAACTCAGCAACTCAATAACTCTTTTAACTCAGTAACTCAATAACTCTTTTAACTCAGCAACTCAATAACTCTTTTAACTCAGCAACTCAATAACTCTTTTAACTCATTTATAAGTCTCAGGACTCAATCGCCATTCTTTCAATTTTTCCACCTGATCAGCCTGTACATATCCCACTTTCACAGCCAGATCGATCATAGCATTGTAATTACTTAAAGTGGTCAGTTCACAGGATGCATTTTTAAAGTTATCCTCAGCCTTTTGGAAGCCATAGGTAAAAATGGCAACCATGCCCAGCACTTCACATTCGGCATTCCGCAAAGCTTCGACAGCCTGTAAACTAGAACCACCGGTTGAAATAAGGTCTTCGATAACTACGACCTTTTGCCCTGCTTTATACTCACCTTCGATCAGATTTTCCAAACCATGACTCTTAGCTGAAGATCGCACATAAATAAAGGGTAATCCCAATTCCTGAGCAACTAACACCCCCTGTGCAATAGCTCCGGTAGCAACCCCGGCAATTACCTCTGCCTGCGGATATTTCTCCCGGATCAATGCTGCAAATTGTTCTTTGATATATGAACGAACTTCAGGATAAGACAACGTCTTCCGATTATCACAATAGATCGGGGATTTCCATCCGGAAGCCCAGGTAAACGGATGAGTAGGTTCCAATTTAATTGCTTTAATATCCAATAAATAGGATGCCACTTTTTCTGCAACTGTATTCATTTTTATCTATTTTTGTATTGTTAAATACTAGAATTTTTGCAAATGTATAAAGTATTTTTTAAAGAGAGCTGTTTTTTATTGACCGATAATCAGAATTTACTAAAAGAAGGGGATATCCGTTGGGTGCACCGGGATTTTATGACCACGAAAAATTTCATTTACCAAACTCTGGAAAAAGGCATCCCTTTCAAAGCCGTACTTTATGATGAAGATCCGGAGGATTTGTTTACTATTTTCAAGTCTTGTTTCACCTATGTCAAAGCCGGAGGAGGAGCAGTCATACAAAATTCCGATATATTGGTCATCAAACGATTAGGAATGATCGACCTACCCAAAGGCCATCTGGAATATGGAGAAACGATGGAACAATGTGCCGTCCGGGAAGTAGAAGAAGAATGCGGGTTAAAACAAGTAAGTATTCTGTCTCCTTTAGACACCACCCTCCATATTTATTACCGGAATGAAAGTTGGTTCCTGAAAAAAACATATTGGTATCGGATGTCTGCCCCTTCAGGTCAATCTTTTATTCCTCAGACCGAAGAGGATATCGAAGAAGTGCTCTGGTATCCGATACACAATCTCTCCCAGCTATCGCACCAGACCTATCCTTCACTCCGGGAAGTATTCCATAAACTCCAAACCGAAGCCTAGGAGCTATTCGAGCAATTGCCTGCAAACCCGCCTGATTTCGGCATAATCGGCACCCAGCCTACCGGACTGGAAAAGCCGGTCAATGCTGTGCAGACCGGGTTGTATCGAATCGATAAAATGCGGTTTTCTTTCGTAAAGTCCCCGAAGCCCGAAAGCCCCCATCGCCTGCAACAGCCGTACCAATACAAAACGATAAAAAGCATGACGGAATAGTCCCGGCTCCACCGTCCGGTAAGCCTGTAATCCGCAGATATATCCATCCAGTAACTCTTCCCGTTGTTCATCAGGAATCGCTACGATAGCATCATACAATAACGAAGCTACGTCATAAGGTAAAGCCCCTTGCCGTCCTCCCTGATAATCGATAAACCAAACCTCTCCGGCTCTGACCATAATATTCCGCGACTGAAAATCACGAAACATAAAACTATCCGCAGGTTCCTGAACCAAAGCATCTGTCAGCCTGATAAAATCATCTTCGAGCGCCTGCTCTGAAAAATCCGCTCCTGCCAATTTCAGAAAACAATACTTAAAATAATTCAGGTCCCACAGGATACACTGCCGGTCGAATACAGGACGTGGGACACAACGGGCATAATCCAGTCCCTGTCCCCCGATCAACTGAAACCGCAATAATTCGGACAAAGATTTCCGGTAAAGTTGCATCGAATGCTCCGATAAACTATCTCCTTTTCGCTCCTGCCCGACCACGTCCAATAAAGTTTGCGTACCCAAATCTTCCTGTAGATAGACCTTCCGATCTTCCGATACCGCATAAATTTGCGGCACATGTAATCCTTTCTCTGCAAAATGCCGGGAAAAATCGATAAACAAGCGATTTTCTTCCACATTTCGATTCCAGGCCGCAATGCACGACTCCCCGTTCCAATATATACGCCAATATTTACGTGCAGACCCGGAAGCCGGTAACATCTCGGTCCGGTCGGCTTTCTTCCCCCATTGCTGTTCGAATAAAGCCAGAAACTTTTGCTCTATCAACTGATTCACTTTATCTGTTATTGAAATCTTTTTACCCTAAAAAACAGCTGCTTCTAAGCAGACTTTTGTCAAAACAAATGTTGAAATTTTTTACGAATTTCCCAAAGTTTCCGAAAATTTCAGAAAACAAAAAAACCGCTGTAAATACAACGGTTTTTCATGTCTTCATCTATTTCAGTGCCCAGGACAAGACTCGAACTTGCACAGCCTTTCGACCACTACCACCTCAAAGTAGCGTGTATACCAATTTCACCACCTGGGCCAATCCTTTACGTTTCAGATTATTTTAGAAATAATCTGAAACCGTAAATTTCAAAGTCGGTGCCCGAAATAGGACTCGAACCTACACGGCCGTGAAGCCACTAGTACCTGAAACTAGCGTGTATACCAATTTCACCACTTGGGCAATCAAGTGTTGTCCCACCAGGATTCGAACCTGGACTGACAGAACCAAAACCTGCTGTGCTGCCATTACACAATGGGACAATCATTGATAGTGTCATTTTTGACGATGCAAATATATGACCTTTTTTTTTTCCAACAAAAAAAATGAGGAAAATTCGAGTAAAATAATTATTTTCGTGCTTCATTAGTTGTTTCGTTACGAAGTCATCTTTTGATAACCAGACACTTAACACTTTATGTCTATTTATTCAAATACGCCCCAAGGGCAAGAAAGCTTCAAAACGGAGGAAATAATGATTTTTTACGCACATAATAATCGCAAATTTATCTTAATTAATGAATATGTATAAAATCAAAGATCATCCTAATTTAAGCTTCAAGCTGATTAACAGGGTTACCGGTTGGGTCACTTTCGTTATCGCGAGTATGACTTACATACTCACAGCTGAGTCAACGGCCAGCCTATGGGATTGCGGAGAGTTCATCACCACGTCTGTGGGCTTACAGGTGGGACATCCCCCCGGAGCACCGTTATTTATGATTATTTCGCGGTTGTTTGCGATATTTGCTCCATCGGCAGATACCCAAGCCTATATGATCAACTGTATGTCGGCCATTTGTTCCGGGCTGACCATTTTATTCCTGTTCTGGTCGATCACTCACCTGGCCCGTAAGCTTATTGTAAAAGAAGGTGAAGAAATGACTATGGGACAAATGTTTGCGATATTAGGAGCTTCGCTGATCGGTTCTTTGACTTATACTTTCACAGATACGTTCTGGTTCTCAGCCGTAGAAGGCGAAGTGTATGCGATGTCTTCTTTATTTACTGCGGTAGTTTTCTGGGCTATCCTGAAATGGGAAAATGTCGCTTTCGAACGTTATGCCAACCGCTGGCTGATCCTGATCGCTTACCTGATCGGACTGTCTATCGGAGTACACTTATTGAACTTGCTGGCAATCCCGGCAATCGTGTTTGTTTATTATTTCAAAAAATATACACCCACCGTACGGGGATTTATCAAAACAGGCATTCTTTCGGTATTTATCCTGGGTGTAGTTAATTTCGGAATCATCCCGGGCGTGATCAAAGTAGCCGGTTGGTTCGAGCTGACTTTCGTCAACGGAATGGGGGCTCCTTTCAATACCGGAGTAATCATCTATGTATTACTGATTATCGGGGCATTAGTCTGGGGTATCCGTTATACGCTGAAAAAAGGGATGCCTGTCTGGAATACCATCCTGACTTGTTTTATGGTGATTCTGATCGGTTATTCTTCTTATTCGATGATCGTTATCCGTTCATTAAGCGATCCTCCTATCGACGAAGGAAGCCCTGACAATGTATTCTCTTTATTGTCATACATCAACCGTGACCAATACGGTGACGCTCCTTTACTCTATGGCCAGTATTTCAATGCTCCCCAAGTAGGGACGAAGGAGGGCGAACCGATCTATTATCAGAACAAAGAAACCGGGGTCTATGAAAAAATCGGTAACAAAACCATCTATGAATACGACAAACGGTTTTGTGGTTTCTTCCCACGTATGTACAGCGATACCCGGCCCAACTTTGCCAATCAATACCAGGCTTGGGCAGGAAGAAACAACGGTCCGACCTATACGGTCAACGGCGAGACCATCACCCGCCCGAGTTTCGGTAATAACATGCGTTATTTCTTCAATTATCAGTTAGGGCATATGTACTGGAGGTATTTCATGTGGAATTTCTCCGGACGCCAAAACGATATCCAGGGATATGGCGACATCATGCACGGCAACTGGATCACCGGCATTAAATTTCTGGATGAATTACGCCTGGGAAATCAGGATGAATTACCCGACAATTTGAAAAATGAAAAAGCAAACAATAAATATTATATGTTGCCTTTTCTGCTCGGTTTGTTGGGGATGTTTTACCAATACCGGAAGGGGAAAACCGGAAAACAGGATTTTTGGGTAGTCATGCTCTTGTTCATCATGACCGGTATAGCCATCATCGTCTTTTTAAATCAGACTCCGATGGAACCCCGGGAACGGGACTATGCTTATGCAGGTTCTTTCTATGCCTATGCCATCTGGATCGGCCTGGGTGTGCTTTCTATCTGGGAATTTCTGAATAAAAAGATCAAAAATATAGATCCACGGGTATCGGCCATTGCCGTTACTACGGTCTGTCTGTTCGCCATTCCGGTCAATATGGCCGCCCAAAACTGGGACGACCACAACCGTCATGCCCGTTATGCCACGACAGCCCATGCCCGTAATTACCTCAATTCGTGTGCTCCGAATGCAATTTTATTTACTTATGGAGATAACGATACTTTCCCACTGTGGTATGTACAAGAAGTGGAAGGAGTACGGCGGGATGTCCGGGTCGTCAATTTAAGTTTGTTATCCGGTTCCTGGTATATCGACCAGATGAAACGGAAAGCTTATGAATCTTCCGGAGTGCCGATTTCGTTCACTCATGAACAATACCGGGATGGGAAACGGGACTATGTATTGATCAGGGATCAGTTCAAAGAAGGAAACCTGAAAGATGTCATGGAGTTTGTCGCCAGCGACCTGCCTCAGACAAAATTACAGGGATATATCAAGGAACTCGATTTTATACCGACACGTAACGTTATCCTTCCGGTAGATTCGGCCAAAGTAATCGCCAATGGGACGGTTAAACCCCAGGATGCAGATCAGATCGTCAAAGACCTGAGACTGCATTTGCCGATGCAAGGCTTGACCAAATCACAACTGATGGTCCTGGATATTTTATCGACGAACAACTGGGAACGTCCGGTATATTTCGGAATCGGTATGGGTTCGGATGCCTATATGGGATTGGAAAAATACTTCCAGCTCGAAGGGGCGGCCTACCGCGTCGTACCTATCGAAACGAAAGAAGCCGAATTCTATGATTACGGACGGATCGACAGCGATATCCTCTACGATAATATCATGAATAAATTCGAATGGGGAAATATCAAAGATCCGAAAGTAAACATCGACTTCTTCCACGATCAGACCATCGCCGTCATGAAATACCGGAATACCTTCCTTCGGTTGGCCCAGAAACTGTATGACGAAGGTAAACAAGCCGAAGCGGTCGCCGTTCTGGATAAGTCATTGGAAGAAATTCCACTGTATCAGGTACCGGCAGACAATAGTATGCTGTTCTATATACCGATGTATTACGAACTGGGAGAAACCGAAAAGGCGAACCACTTGCTCAACGAACTGGCAACGAACAACTATCAGATGTTGAAATATGCCAATTCACTCGAGCCGAAATTTGCCAATACTCCGAGTATACAACAAGAGGAAAGACTCAGCATCGAAGTGATCAAGCAATTATTGGCTTTTGCCACCCAGGCAGGACAAAAAGAACTGGCACAGGAATTGCAGGACAAAGTATTGAGATTATATAATCCTTCACATATTTCTCCCGATAAACCGTTGATGAAGGATACGGCGGACAAAGCCGGGAAATAATAATTCATTTTATGCTGCATACCGGATGATATGCAGCATAAAATATACACACACAAAAAAAACGATATTATGATAACAACAGATCAACTGAAAGCAGTTGAAGAACGCAGTGGCGCTCTGAGGAGGTATCTTTGACATCGATCGTAAAAAAATAGAGCTCGAAGAAGTAGAAATGCGTACCCAAGCTCCTGATTTCTGGAACGATGCGAAGCAAGCGGAAAAGGTGATGAAACAGGTACGCGAATTGAAAGGCTGGATAGAAGGCTGTGAAGCTGTATCCCGTTCGGTAGACGACCTGAACGTCCTCTTTGACTTCGCCAAAGAAGGCGAAGCTACCGAAGAAGAGGTGGATACCCACTATGCAGAAACCCTGCAATTGGTGGAAGAGCTGGAATTAAAGAATATGTTACGGGGTGAAGCCGATCAGATGAGCTGCATCCTTAAAATCAATTCCGGTGCCGGTGGAACAGAAAGTCAGGACTGGGCTTCCATGCTGATGCGAATGTATATGCGCTGGGCAGAAGCCAATAACTACAAATTGACGGTCAGTAACATTCAGGAAGGCGATGAAGCCGGAATCAAGACGGTTACGTTGCAGCTGGAAGGCGATTTCGCCTACGGTTACCTGAAAGGTGAAAACGGCGTCCATCGTTTAGTCAGGGTCTCTCCTTTCAATGCCCAAGGTAAACGAATGACTTCTTTTGCTTCTGTATTCGTGACACCATTGGTGGATGATTCAATAGAGATAGCCATCAATGCGGCGGATATCAGTTGGGATACTTTCCGTTCGGGAGGAGCCGGCGGACAGAATGTAAATAAAGTAGAAACGGGTGTACGCCTACGTTACAATTACAAAGATCCGGATACCGGTGAAACCCGCGAAATCCTGATTGAAAATACCGAAACCCGTTCTCAGCTGGACAATCGTGAAAACGCTATGCGTCTGTTGCGTTCTATGTTGTATGATATGGAATTACAAAGACGGATGGCAGAACAACAGAAGATCGAGAGTAATAAGAAAAAAATTGAGTGGGGTTCACAAATCAGGAGTTACGTTTTCGATGACCGCCGGGTAAAAGATCACCGGACTAATTTTCAGACCTCCGATGTCGGCGGAGTCATGGATGGTAAAATCGACGGTTTCATAAAAGCCTACCTGATGGAATTCGGAGGTGTCGAATAAATTAGCCTAAGATGTTAGATTTTTCAAACAGTAAAATTCTGATTGTCGGAGATGTCATGCTGGATAAATATTATTTCGGCAAAGTAGACCGTATCTCTCCGGAAGCTCCGGTCCCCATCGTCAACATTCAAAAAGAAGAATCCCGGTTGGGAGGTGCTTCGAATGTCGCCAACAACATTGTCAGTCTGGGAGGACATAGTTTATTATGTGGTGTTATCGGCCATGATCTTTTCGGTAAAGAAATCGAACGGATCAGCCGCCACAAAAATATCGACACCTTTCTGTTGAAAACTTCCTCCCCGACAATCACCAAAGCACGGATTATCGGCGGAAAACAGCAAATCGTCCGGGTAGACTATGAAGATAAAAGCGAATTGAATGCGGACAATAAAAAGCTATTCCGGGACACGATCAGCCGGATTTTACCGGAATACGATATCCTGGTGATCTCAGATTACGGCAAGGGCTTGATATCCGAAGATTTATGCCGTTATCTGATTAAGTTAGCTCACAAATACGATAAAAAAGTCATTATCGATCCCAAAGGGAAAAACTGGGAGAAATATTCAGGCGCCGATATCGTCACTCCCAACGTTAAAGAGCTGAGTGATATCGTCGGTTATACGGTACCCAATACCGACCGGGCCATTGAAAAAGCAGCCCGGGAAGCGATTACGAACAATCACCTGACCGCCTTACTAGTCACCCGCAGTGATAAAGGCATGAGCCTGATCGGTCCCATTCCCCCCATTCATATCCCGACCCATTCCGAAGAAGTTTTCGACGTCAGTGGTGCAGGAGATACTGTCGTAGCGACACTCGGACTTTGCCTGGCGGCAGGTTTTGAAATCAGCGAAGCGATGAGAACAGCCAATATTGCAGCAGGTATCGTCGTGAAGAAAATCGGTACAGCTACGCTTACCATCGAAGAATTAGTACAACAAAAATAAAAAATCCTGTTCCCTGCCGAAACGAATATTTTCAGAAAGGGAACAGGCTTTTTTACTTACCGCTACACATACCGATAAAGTACTGATGAAATGCGGCATTTCCGGTCAACTCCGGATGAAAAGAAGTCGCCAGCATATTCTTTTCGCGGGCAGCGACGACATGTCTTTCCACTTCACACAATACTTTTACTCGTTCTCCTGTACGGACAATATAAGGAGCCCGGATAAATACCAGCGGAATCTGTTCATCGCTTACCTCCGGAATCACCACCTGAGTATCGAAACTATCGATTTGCGTACCGTAAGCATTCCGTCTGACCGTGATATCCATCATTCCCAAATGCACAACCGGATCCTGATCCAACTCCTTTGCCAACAGGATCATGCCTGCACACGTACCCCAAACCGGCATCCCCTGCTGAATTTTTTCACGGAACGGTTCCATCATTCCGGTCCTGTTTAGTAATTTTCCCATGGTAGTACTCTCCCCTCCGGGTAAAATAATACCATCGATCTCGGCCAATTGTTCCGTATAGCGGACAACGACAGCTTCCTGCCCCAATTGTTCGATGTGTCGCTGGTGTTCGATGACAGCACCCTGAAAACCCAAAATTCCTATTTTCATGTAAAAAGTTACTGAGTTTAAATGGATATATCGGATTTACCAACCTCTCTCAGCATATTTATTCTCCAATGTTTTAATCTCGAGTCCTGACATAGCCTCTCCGAGGTTTTCCGACAGTTCTGCCAATTTCACCGGATCGTTATAATAGGTAACAGCCTGAACAATAGCTCTTGCCCGTTTTGCCGGATCACCGGATTTGAAGATTCCGGAACCTACGAATACCCCTTCGGAGCCCAACTGCATCATCAAGGCAGCGTCGGCAGGAGTGGCGATACCACCGGCAGCAAAATTCACGACAGGTAATTTCCCATTTTCGTGTACATATTTCACTAATTCATAAGGAGCTCCGAATTCTTTTGCCAGACTCATCAATTCTTCCATTCCGGCATTTTTCACCCGCCGCATATCATCGTTGATCTGGCGCATATGAGTCACCGCTTCAACGACATTTCCGGTTCCAGCTTCTCCCTTGGTACGAATCATAGCAGCCCCTTCACCGATACGCCGTAAAGCTTCACCCAAATTACGTGCTCCACATACGAACGGCACTTTGAAGGCTGTTTTATCTACATGATAAAGTTCGTCGGCAGGCGTCAATACTTCACTTTCATCGATAAAGTCGATACCGATGGCTTCCAATATCTGAGCTTCCACAAAATGACCGATTCTCACTTTGGCCATCACCGGAATAGAAACAGCTTTCTGAATGGCTTTGATCATCTGCGGATCGGACATCCGGGCAACTCCACCGTCACGACGGATATCTGCCGGTACTCTCTCTAATGCCATTACGGCACAAGCTCCTGCTGCCTCAGCAATTTTTGCCTGCTCTGCATTAGTCACATCCATGATCACTCCACCTTTCAACATCTGTGCAAGGTTTTTGTTTAATTCATATTTTCCCATAATTGTAGGTTATAAACAGTTTTAATAAAATATTATTTGAATCACTCAAATTCATTCAAAACCATAAATGGTCGTTTTCCGATAAATTTCTCCCGGCACTAAAAGTGTAGACGGAAACTCAGGATGATTGGGAGAATCGGGCCAGAACTGAGCTTCCAGAGCTACTCCGGCATAAGGTCCGTATTGTTTACCATCCTTAGCCTGCTTTACATTCAGAAATTTTCCCGTGTACACTTGCACTCCCGGATAATCGGAACATACATAAAGTTTTATACCTGTCTGATCATCAAAAAGTTCTGCCATTCGAATCAGTTTCCCGGAATTGTTGAATACAAAACAGTCGTCCAGTCCTCCCTGGTTTCCGATCACACCTTGTAAAGATGCCGGCGAAGTGAAATCATAATCTCCGGTAGCCGTAACAAAAGTCCCGTCCGGAATCAAATCGTCGGTCTTTAAATAGCGGTCGGTATATAATTTCAGGGTATGTCGTTTAATATCGGCAGCCTCCGGATTCAGGTTAAAATAAGGATGGTGAGTCAGATTGACAAAACATTTTTTATCGGTAACAGCTTCATAATCGATTCGTAAAGCTTTCTCCTGCAGCGAAAACCCGACTTTCACCTGTAGTGTTCCCGGATAGGCTTCTTCGCCGTCGGGACTGCAATAAGTCAACGTCAGCGAATCTGTACCGGCTTGTCCGACGTTCCAGATCTTTTTATCGAAACCACACAATCCTCCATGCAGATGGTTTTCACCATTATTTATCGCCAACTGATATTTTACACCGTCGATCTCAAATCTTCCCCGGGCAATCCGATTCCCATAACGTCCGATTATCGCTCCCAGATAAGCTCCGCTAGCAATATATTCCGGCGATTCGTAATCTTCGGCCTTTTCCATACCCAGCAACACATCTACAACCTTTCCCTGCAAATCTTTCGTCAGCATGCGGGTTAAAGTTGCCCCTAAAGTAGAAATATGTACTTCGAGGTGCGTATTTTTCAATATATAGATCTGTGGTTTCATACGTAAATACTTCTATTTATTCCAATTACTCTACCAATCCCTTACACTTTAAAACAAAAAATAACTAATTTCTTACTAACTGTTCGCAAAGATATTAATTTCCTTTAATAAAAAAGAGAAAAATCACCATCAATAATGAAAAGATATAGCGTGTATATCTTACCATTCTTAACAGTTTAAGTTGTGCTACTAAAAAAATGTTATATTTTTGTCCGAATATTTGCGTGCAGAGCATATAGAGCAGAACACAACTAACAATAAATATGAACACACTAGAATTAGAACATAGATTTGAAGAAATCTATGGGAAACGAGCGGAGCATACCTACTTTGCTCCGGGCCGGGTGAACCTTATCGGGGAACACACGGATTACAACGGAGGGCTGGTCTTTCCCTGTGCGTTGAGCTTCGGGACCTATCTTTTGATAGCGAAGCGTGAAGACCGTCAAAATCGTTTTTCGAGTGTAAATATGGATCGTTCTTACACCGCTAATGCAAACGCTTTCGAAGACAAACCTACCGCCTGGATCAAGTATCCGATCGGCGTGATGAAAGAATTTGCAGAACGGGGCTCCGACGTATGGGGGTACGATCTTTTGTACTATGGAAACATTCCGAATGGAGCAGGTCTTTCTTCCTCAGCTTCTATCGAGGTAGTCACAGCAGTGATGCTGAACGATGTCACGAAGGTACACCTCGATATGACCGAGCTGGTCAAAATTTCGCAAAAAGCTGAAAACGATTACGTCGGGGTCAACTGTGGAATTATGGATCAGTTTGCTGTCGGCATGGGCAAAGCCAATCACGCGATCGCTCTGGATTGTGCCAGCCTGAAATACGAGTATGTCCCTTTACATATGGAAGGATATAAGCTCGTCATCGCCAATACCAATAAAAAAAGAGGATTAGCAGATTCTAAGTACAACGAACGGAGAAGCGAATGTGAACAGGCGGTCGCTTCTATTTCAAGCCGGCATCCGATCACTTTCCTCTGTGAATTGACGCCCACCGAATTCGGGCAGTATTGTACTTCGATTTCCGACCCGATCGTTTACCGCAGAGCAAAACATGCTGTGCACGAGCATGCCAGAGTCAAACAAGCCATCGATGCCTTAAAAGCAGGTAAACTGACAACATTCGGGCAATTGATGAATGCCTCCCACCGATCGCTGAAAGACGACTACGAAGTGACAGGGATCGAATTAGATACCCTGGCTGAAGAAGGTCAGCAGCTGGAAGGAGTTTTAGGATCACGGATGACCGGTGCCGGCTTCGGTGGCTGTACCGTAACGCTGATTCAAGAAGAACAGGTCGATCGTTATATCCGGGAAGTAGGGAAAATCTACAAGGACAAAACCCATCTGGAAGCCACATTTTATATCGCCGACATCGGTGAAGGAGCACGTAAATTAAATTAATAATCACATAAAATTTTATTATGAATCCAAGTTTTCATATAATTGATTTCGTAATCGTCGGAATATACGCGATTCTACTAGTGGGTGTAGGTCTGTGGGTATCACGGACTAAAAAAGGACACACCAAAACTGCCGAGGACTACTTCCTGGCCAGTAAAGCATTGCCTTGGTGGGCTATCGGTTCTTCTCTGATTGCCGCCAACATCTCAGCAGAGCAATTTATCGGTATGTCCGGTTCAGGTTTTGCCGGAGGTCTGGCTATTGCTTCCTATGAATTTATGGCAGCTCTGACCTTGATTATCGTTGGAAAATTCTTCCTGCCGATTTTTATCAAACAAGGGATTTACACGATTCCGGAATTTGTGGAAAAACGGTTTTCGACCAATCTGAAAACCATTCTGGCTGTATTCTGGATCGCTCTCTTTGTTTTTGTCAACCTGACTTCTGTATTATTCCTGGGTGGTAAAGCCATCGACACGATTGTAGGTGTTGGAGATGGCAGTATGATCGTTCCGGCTATTATCGCGCTGGCTATTTTTGCAGCAGCTTACTCATTATATGGCGGATTATCGGCTGTAGCCTGGACAGATGTCATTCAGGTTGCCCTGCTAGTCATCGGTGGTATTATTACAACCTTAATCGCCTTGCATTACGTCACTCCCGACGGAGGAATCCTGAATGGAATCTCTCACATCGCCGATGCTGCCAGTGATAAATTCGATATGGTACTCTCCCGCGATAACAAGGAGTTCAACAATCTTCCGGGTATCTATGTATTGATCGGTGGACTGTGGGTAGCCAACCTATACTACTGGGGCTTCAACCAGTACATCATCCAACGTACCCTGGCAGCCAAATCACTGACAGAAGCACAACGGGGTATCGCCTTTGCAGCCTTCCTGAAAATGTTGATTCCTTTCATCGTAGTTATTCCGGGAATCGTTGCCTGGGTAATGTATTCCGAAGACCTGTACGGCGCCAGAAGTGCTTTCGAAATTGCAGGTTCTACCGCATTGAACAATGACAATGCTTATCCCTGGCTGATCAGTACCTTCATTCCCGTCGGTGTGAAAGGCCTGGTACTAGCCGCCTTAGCTGCAGCGATCGTTTCTTCGCTGGCTTCTATGCTGAATTCAACTTCCACCATTTTTACGATGGATATCTATAAACCATATATCAATCGCGAAGCTTCGCAAACAAAACTGGTCAACGTAGGCCGTTTAACAGCCGGTATCGCCTTGATCATAGCCGTATGTCTGGCCCCGCTATTGGGAGGTATCGATCAGATGTTCCAATACATTCAGGAGTATACCGGTTTGGTAAGCCCGGGTATTTTGGCTGTATTCTTAATGGGATTGTTCTGGAAGAAAGCAACGAACAAAGGAGCGATCTGGGGTGTACTTTGTTCCATTCCAATCGCTCTGATCTTTAAACTCTTACCACTCGAGATGCCGTTCATGGACCAAATGTTCTACGCAACCTTGTTGACGATTGTAGTGATCTTTATGGTCAGCCTGAGCAGTAATCCCGCAGATGATGATCCGAAAGCGATCAAACTGACTGCCGATATGTTTAAAACAGACAAAGTATTCAATATTTGTGCTTATATCATCTGTATCTTATTGGTAGTGATCTACACCGCATTCTTCTAAAAAAAAACCAGGGATGAAAGCTTATCTTTCATCCCTGATTCTATCCTTATTTTACAAATAGGTCTTCAGCCGTTTGTTGTTCTTCACCTCTTTCAATTTCCGGATCGCTTTAGTCTTCACCTGTCTGACTCTTTCACTCGTCAAACCTAATTTCGTTCCGATTTCTTCGAGTGACATCGAGGAATATCCGTTCAGGCCATAATACATACTTAAAATAGTAGCTTCACGTACCGACAAAGCAGCGAACGAACGTTCGATATCGGTTTTCAGTGAGTCCTGATTCAGTGAACTTTCAGGAGCCTGGATAGAAGGATCGGGAGCGATATATACATCGTAGAGGGAAATAGATTCTTCATCGGTCGTCAAAGGAGCATCCATAGATACCGGCTTCGTGGCGATCTTCATGTTTTCCTTTACCTCTTCAGGCGTCATATCCATTTTCTCTGCAATCTCTTCTTCTGTCGGTTCGCGTTGGAACTCTTGTTCCAACAAAGTATAACACCGATTCACCTTATTGATCGTACTGATCTTATTCAATGGCAACCGGATAAGCCGGGCATTTTCAGCTATTGCCTGAAGGATAGACTGACGAATCCACCATACAGCGTAAGAAATAAATTTGAATCCTTTGGTTTCGTCGAAGCATTCGGCCGCTTTGATCAATCCGACATTTCCTTCATTGATCAGATCACCTAAAGTCAGCCCATGATTTTGATACTGTTTCGCGACAGAAACGACAAACCGCAGATTACTCAATACCAGTTTTTCCCTTGCCGCCCGGTCTCCACTTCTGATTTTTTTTGCCAAATCGGCTTCTTCTTCGGGAGATAAAACATGGATTTTACCTATCTCCTGAAGATATTTCTCGATGGAGTACGACTCGCGCCCCGTAATTTGCTTGGTAATCTTAAGCTGTCTCATATCAGGATAATCGCTCTTAAAGTTAATAATTTGATTTATAAAAACAAATTTTCAGACTTCTTTTTCATCTTTCAGTAATAATACGAGACCAGCCAAGGCTTAGTTACAAGTAATCAGGTAAAAAAAAGTAACTTTTTTTTGGAGACACCAAAAAAATCCCTACTTTTGCAGTCCGAAGTGAGAAAATAATGCTAAAATATATTTTACAATGAAACGGACATTTCAACCCTCAAACACCAAAAGAAGAAACAAACACGGTTTCAGAGAAAGAATGGCAACTGCCGGAGGTAGAGCAGTATTAGCCAGAAGAAGAGCAAAAGGAAGAAAGAAGCTGACCGTATCTGATGAACGCAGACACAAGGCCTAATTCTTTACAGATATAAAAAAAGCTGCTCCGAGGGCAGCTTTTTTTATATGGAATAGCTTAAATTTGTCTGAGAAATACATCGAACATGAGTAAACAGGGAAAGAAAATAGAAGATATCGATCAATTACTGGCCATGGCCGGCTCCAACCTCAGCATCCTGGAGGAAGAAGTGGATATCAAGGTGCAGAAAGAATACTTCGAAATGGTAAACTTACTCAGTAAACGAACTGAAAACTACCAAAAAACAAGCAAACAATACCTGGAAAACATCAATGACCTCTATGACGATACGATCGACCCGGAAATCAAAAAGAAAATGCTGGTCGTATTGGCAACTCTGGACGATGTTTCGGTATACCGTGCTATCGAAAATTTTTCGAAACAAGACACTCCCTTAAAAAAATGGGCGATTATAGCGCTCCAACAATCCAGAATGTTATTACAATCGACTCTGCTGGACGATCCCGGTGTGTTTATCTCTACAGGGCTGGGAGGCCAAGGGCTATTATTGCGGTATTTCTGTGTGTTTTTTTACCGCGTTCCCGGCGACTTACCCTCTTTTCAGCAAAATACGCTGAAAAATGAAGCAGAAACAGCCATTAACAATGCTCAAGGCTGTATCGAATCTACGGAATTTAAAGGGAATTATGCCGTGATGCTGTTGCTCCTTCCTCTGAAAACAGAGCTTCAACCCCTTTTCGCAGGAATTATCGACGAATGTAATCAATACGGTAATTTCTTACATGAGAATATGATCATCACAAACGTGAAAAAATTGACGGATGAAGAAATCATGCACTTGTTGCATGCCAAAAACAAACCGGAATAAATGATCTCAAAAGGTAAAACGTAACTGCAAAGCAAGATCATACAATTTATTTCCTTCTACTTTCGTGACTCCCGAACCGATTACTTCCCGATCGGGATACACCGTAAATCCACCCTTCAGGTAACAAGTCAGGCCGTTTAACGGTTTCCAACTCAAGTTCAGGTAAGTACGCCACCCCTCTCCCATAAAAGAAGGAAAGGAGTATCCATACAGCACATTATTCTCGTATGCATAAATCCTGGACTGATAGGAATCGGTCTTAAACCAAGCCAAACGATATTGCATTTTAAAACGACTATTCCGGGTTGCATAAATCAAATCCTGATAGACCAGGAAACCTTTTTCCTTGATCTGTTCTTTATGGTAATGAGAAAGGCTGAAACGTGTTCTTAACTCCAACTGACGAGTTACCCGATAACCGATCTGATAACGGTATTCACTTTTTTCCCGCTGAACAGAGATTTTTTCTTTCGTATCTTCGGGATGGATCTCCCGTTTTAACCGAAAACGATGTTCCCAGTTCCCATGCCGGTAACCGATCTGTCCCAACAGTTCCCACCCCGATCCGGGAATAGTAGCTCCATAACGGGGACTGAAAAAACGAAACCAATCATAGTACAGATTAATCTTCAAGTTTTTCAGAGGAGATATATCGGTACCGAAATACACCCCCTCCTCATTGGATGTATTGGAATATTCGCCAAATCCGGCAGCATAATGGGAGATATATTTTTTATCGTAACGACGATAAAGCAAACAGGCAGATAAGAATGAATTTCCCCACCTCAGCCCGTTGATCGTAGCCCAGGAACCGATTCCGCTAAAAGCCGTTTCTCCGAACCAATATATTCCGCGAAACGAAGTTTTATAATCCACACTCATCAAAAAACGTTTGTGCCCTGTATCGTTATATTGCTGATAAATACGATCCCCGATCATCAAGGCCGGTTTAAAATCATAATACAAAGCGTTCAGACCGAGCTTAAAGGCCGGTGCATTCCAATGTACGGCTCCTCCCGTAGTCAGTTCTTCCAGGGTATGTTTTTTCCGGCACTCGTTATTATTACGGTGATAACCGGATTCATACAAAGAAACCGACAGCAGATCCTCTTCTGCCAGTGTATCCGCCTGCACGATATTACCATCGGTTTTCTTCCTGGAAAAAAACACATCCGCCGTTACCTGCCGACAGGGTTTCAAAGTCAGGGCAACGCCTTTCAGGTAATTATTTTCATCGGCAGAAGTGTAGGGCGAAAAACCTTTGCCCGATTTCTCGTTTCCGACGACAACCTCCGATTTCCCGGAAGCAAAACCACCCCAGGCCACTAAGCCTTGCCCCCATTGTAAGCGGTAATTACCCAAAAGAATCCGTTGGAAAAAACGATCTGTATGAATACTTATGTGGGCTGATAAAAAATCAAAACCGGTTTTCTGATACCGGGTAAAATATCCTTCACCCGGATCATTTTCAAGAGTCAAACCAGCTTGCAGATGTTGTCCGATCGTCGCTTTATACTTGAGTAACAGCCCGACCGGAGGGCCATGGAAGCGATTATCTGCTTTGCGTTCATACTCTTTCCGGGTATCGAAATCAACCGGAGAATAGGTTGTATACCCTTCCTGCAAGGGGAGACTCACTTTGGCACGGGTCAGTAATTCCTGTCGGCTACGTAACCTTATCGCTTTCACCCGGTCCTGCACTTCCGGATGCCCTAAAGTAATGAAAGACCGGATATTCTCCAGATCTTTCTTCCCAATTCCCGGCACCAACAATAACTCGTTGATATGAAGAAAATTCCCGTATTTCTTTCGAAATTCCAACAACTGGTCGATCTGACTGTCGGACAATAAAAACAACATCTTGAGGGAATCGAACCCGGCCGTATTTACGTTCACAGGAGTCATCAACAGATTAGAAAGGATATCGACCATCTCCTCGTATCCATCTTCTGTATTCAGAATATCATTTCCTTCCAACAAACGTTCAATATCAGGTAAATCCTGTGCCCAAACATCCAAAGAGACCAGTGAAAACAATAGAAATAACCCAAATTGCCAGCATCTCATCGTACTGAAAATTATACAACTTCTGCCAGGCCGGACCTCGCAACAAGCAGTAAGCTGTAGTTCTGCATCAGATATAAAATCCTAACATCCCGTTACCACAAGGGGGAACTCTCCATTAAAAATACCGACGGTATGAAATTAAGCGACGAAACAGAACGAACAAAAAATAAATTACCTTATACCGCCGGCATCACGCTATGACCACACAACAATAACACCTCATCTTATTATATTCTCAAATTTATGAATTATTTACTTAAAAACAAACTTAATTTAAAAATATTTACAAAAGAAAATCCCGTAAAGAATAGATAACTCTTTACGGGATGATATATCAGTCGGTTCAGATCAATTTGTTTTGAAATTATATTTCACCGCAGCCAATTCTTTATTGGCATCGACGATCTTCTTTTTCAAAGATTCTTTAAAATGAATCATCTTTTCTTTCAACTCCCGATCTCCGACAGCCAATATTTGTACGGCGAGAATTCCAGCATTCATCGCTCCGTTGATAGCCACTGTAGCGACAGGAATTCCCGGAGGCATCTGAGTAATAGCCAACAAAGCATCCATTCCGTTCAAAGAGGCGTTGATCGGCACCCCGATCACCGGCACCGGTGTCATGGCCGCAATGACTCCGGGCAGATGGGCAGCCATACCGGCTCCGGCGATAATGACTTCTATTCCTCTCTCTGCAGCCTGTTTGGCAAAAGCCTCCACCTCTGCAGGAGTACGATGAGCCGACAAGGCATTCATTTCAAATGGAATACCCATGTCATCCAATACTTTCGCCGCCTTCTCCATAATGGCCAGATCGGAAGTACTCCCCATAATAATACTTACTCTTGGATTCATTCGATATTTGTTTTATAAGGTAAAATTCATCAGACTAATCGATACAAAAATAAATATAATCTGATTTGTCCCTCCATATATGCCTTAAAAATATTACTTTTGTCCAAATAAATACTCAAAGGGATAGCAATTTAGCAAAATGGGAAATATCATATTACATGACAAAGAGTTTCGTCCTTTTATCGAAGCTACTAAAATCGATCAAGTCATTACCCGAATGGCCGAACAGATGAACCGGGAGCTAGCCGATACCCAACCTCTATTTTTAAGTATTTTGAACGGTTCTTTTATGTTCACATCAGACCTGATTAAACAAATCGTCATTCCGGGTACACAAATCAGCTTTGTCAAAGTCGCTTCCTATAGCGGAACCTGTTCTACCGGAGCAATCCAAGAGTTGATCGGGCTAAAAGAGGACATACAGAACCGTACGGTCGTCATTCTGGAAGATATCATCGACTCCGGAAGATCGATGAAGCATTTGCTGGAATATTTACATGCTAAGAATCCGAAACAAGTGATCGTCGCCACTTTATTCCATAAACCCAAAGCCGCAGTCTGTCAGGTACCCATCGCCTACAAAGGCATTGAACTGGAAAACGATTTTGTCGTGGGCAGAGGCTTGGATTACGATGGTTTGGGAAGAAATTATCCGGATCTCTATATCCTGAATGCCTAAGATTTTTTACTTTTTACCTTTTACTTTTTCATATTATGGCTTCTACGAATTTTGTCGATTATGTAAAAACCTTCTGCCGGAGTGGTGCCGGAGGACGGGGATCCGCCCATTTACACCGGGATAAACGAACGATGAAAGGCGGACCGGATGGAGGTGACGGAGGACGGGGAGGCAATGTCATCGTCCGTGGAAACCGAAATTACTGGACACTGATCCATTTGAAATACCAGCGCCATGTATTTGCAGGTGACGGCGGAAACGGAAGTGAAGACCGGAGTACAGGTGCCGATGGTGAAGATGTTACAATCGAAGTTCCTTTAGGAACGGTTGCCCGGGATGCAGAAACCGGCGAAACGATTTGTGAAATCACACAAGACGGGGAAAGTTTTATCCTGGTCAAGGGAGGACGCGGAGGTCTGGGCAATTGGAATTTCCGTTCGGCAACGAATCAAACGCCCCGTTTTGCACAGCCCGGAGAGCCCCGCGTCGAACGGACGGTCATTCTCGAATTAAAGGTATTAGCGGATGTGGGCCTCGTAGGATTCCCCAATGCCGGCAAATCGACCTTATTGTCGGTAGTATCTGCTGCTAAACCCGAAATCGCCAATTACCCTTTCACGACACTCGTTCCTAACCTGGGAATCGTCAATTACCGTGATGGACGTTCGTTCGTTATGGCAGATATTCCCGGTATTATCGAAGGAGCACACCAAGGAAAAGGACTGGGTATCCGATTTTTGCGCCACATCGAACGCAACTCGGTATTGCTATTTCTGGTACCTGCCGACAGTCAGAATATTCATCAGGAATATAACATCCTGTTAAACGAATTGAAACAATACAATCCGGAGCTTCTGGATAAAAAACGCGTATTGGCCATTTCAAAATCAGACTGTGCCGATAAAGAACTGATGGCAGAGATGGAGTGCGATCTCCCCGATATCCCTTATGTCTTTATCTCCTCTGTGACAGGAACCGGCCTTACCGAATTGAAAGATATACTCTGGAAAGTCCTCAATGAATAAATTTTGGCAGTTATATACCTTACACCGATAAATGTAGAATTATTTTGTTACTTGTTCGTCTTCGGTGTTCGTGTTGGGGGACCCGGTCGCTTCTGTCGGTCGTCTACCTTTTTCTTTCACTGACCGGCGGAACTCCTCGCAGGCTCGTCAGACACCACCGGTCGGTCGTTCAGAAAAAGCAAGACGACACTCGCCAGAGCTCCTATTGCCGGAAAGGTCTCTAAGTTTTCAGACCTACAAGGCAAGGCGGTTTTATTTGGACGTGTGGGTAACCTGGTGCGGTCCCCGTTGTGAGGAAATTCCTTATATGGAAAAAGTAGCAGAGTATTTCGGAAACGATCCTCGTATTGAGATTGTCAGCATTTCTGTGGATGCTAACTGTAAGGCGTGGGAAACAAAGCTGGAAAAGTACAAGCCGGAGTGGAAGCAATTCCTGCAAAAGAATTTTTGCGATTAGTACAATATTAACGGATACCCCCGTTTTATGATGTTCGACAAGAAAGGGTGGATTATCACGGTGGATGCTCCGCGTCCGTCCGACCCGGAGATTATCGGTTTTATTGAAAGTCATTTGAAGTGATTCGTGTTTTATTGGGTAGGAATGACTTGTCGATTCCTGCCCGATTTTTTATTTTTCTCTTTTCTTCTCCCTTTTTAAAACATGGGTTACTCCCTATTTTACTTATAACGTAGGTTTGTGTATAATAATTTTGCAAGGTAAATCCTTTGGTTATCAATTTGTTGAGTGTGTGTAGTCTATTTTTTCTAAAAAAAGTTGATAAAAAATTTGGAGATGGGGTATAAATTGTTCTATCTTTGCAGCCGCAATCAGGGAATGAGGGGTTAAACCAATAGCGCAGGTGAGTGGTGGTGAAGGGTTGGTTTCCAGAGTTTTGGGTTGTGCAGAGTTCTTCAGAATATTGCCCTGGTCGGGGTTTGAAAAAAAACTTCAAAAATTTCTTTTGAAAAGTTTGGAAGTAATGAAAAAGTCCTTACCTTTGCAGCCGCTTTCCGAAACGAAGCGGACGTTCTGAAACATTTTGACTGATGTGTTTTTCATCTTTTGCGGATGAAGCCTGCAGAAGCTTTCTTCTACGGCGGTTCCGAAAAAAAGTTTGAAAAAAAGTGCGGAAAGATTTGGAGGGAATATGTAAAAGTATTTATCTTTGCATCCGCTTTCGCCTCGTAAGTGGGGCGGGTAAAAGAGAAGCAAAAAGAGTTCTTAAAGATATTGAAAGGTTTGAAAACAAACAGCAAGTGCGAGTCCGAGAAGAGATTCAACGGATATAATGACTGAGCGAAAGAGATAATTTTTAAAGTTTTTATTACTATGAAGAGTTTGATCCTGGCTCAGGATGAACGCTAGCGACAGGCTTAACACATGCAAGTCGAGGGGCAGCGGGGGTAGCGATACCCGCCGGCGACCGGCGCACGGGTGAGTAACGCGTATGCAACTTGCCTATCAGAGGGGGATAACCCGGCGAAAGTCGGACTAATACCGCATGAAGCAGGGATCCCGCATGGGAATATTTGCTAAAGATTCATCGCTGATAGATAGGCATGCGTTCCATTAGGCAGTTGGCGGGGTAACGGCCCACCAAACCGACGATGGATAGGGGTTCTGAGAGGAAGGTCCCCCACATTGGTACTGAGACACGGACCAAACTCCTACGGGAGGCAGCAGTGAGGAATATTGGTCAATGGCCGAGAGGCTGAACCAGCCAAGTCGCGTGAGGGATGAAGGTTCTATGGATCGTAAACCTCTTTTATAAGGGAATAAAGTGCGGGACGTGTCCCGTTTTGTATGTACCTTATGAATAAGGATCGGCTAACTCCGTGCCAGCAGCCGCGGTAATACGGAGGATCC